>Ga0206682_10000013_pt1 | contig 143182 bp, 177 predicted proteins | sample M240m12015metaG_FD_155444 | JGI IMG/M metagenome (GOLD analysis project Ga0206682, IMG submission 155444) | Ammonia-oxidizing marine archaeal communities from Monterey Bay, California, United States - M2 40m 12015 | ecosystem: Environmental > Aquatic > Marine > Intertidal zone | place: USA... | reverse complement strand
TTACTATTTCTGGCGATCAGATAGAACTATCAAATGTTAAAGTTACAGGTAACCTAGATATAGGTGCAAACCTATCCGGTGCTCGCATGGAAATGAAAGATGATGTTACAAAGATATTTGATTCTGCCGGTCAACTAAGAGTTCAATTAGGAAATCTGGCGGTATAATATGAGTTACGGACTATATATTTCAGATGGTGTTAATGGTGGAGTTATAACAAACTCTAATAATATTTTTAATGAAGAAATATTTGCATCTCAAGCGGGGACAATGACATCAAATTCTTCAATAACTTTAAATATTCCAGATATAGATGATGCGGCACTAATGGCTTATAATATAGACGAAGATAATGATACAGAATCGATATCTGTAACAACTTCATCAGATACTCTAACATTATCAAATTCTACTGTCGGTGATGTTCCATACTACTTATCAATTTTTAGGTTTAGATAATGTCCAATGATTATGGTTTAGTTGTAAATAATAATGACGGTGGGGTAATGTTCGATTCTCGAAAGGGAATGAGTAGTTATGTCATAAGAGAAATGGGAACTGGTACAGGCGTTTCAGATTCTTCTAATATAGAAGATGAATTTATATTTATACGACCTCCTTCTGGCCAAGAAAATGCACTATCTTCAAAAATAATATTTGCCAGTCCTAGATATAATGGAGCTAATGTTAATTTTTTTCAGTATGATGAAGATGATGATTCGGCAATAGCGGTAGAATTAGATTATTTTGTTGTGACTCATTCAGATAATATAAGTACTAGTTCGGATGATTATGGTTTACAAATTAAAAATAGTGATAATAGTATTCAATTCGATAGTCGTTCTGTTAAGTTAGGTAGTCATTTTTTAATTACTGCCTATCACCCACCAAGAAGTGTTAACGGAGATATTAGTGATAACAGTTCAGTATCTCTAGGAGACTACAATGACTATTGGGAAATTGGTAAGTGGACATTTTCACTGGGTCATAATTTTTCCGCCGTACCAACCAGTTTACAAGGAATACAATTTTTTCCTCCATTACTAGGAGAAGCTGGTGAAGTTAAGGCTCATGGTTGGAGAGAGACCGACTCTGGAGATGGATTACCAAATAATGGTGGTTTAGATGATGAACCTAACGGTGGAGGTGGACTTGGAAACCCATTTGGGCCAGGTCCTAATACTGGTGGCAGCGGAAGAACATTCAACAACATAAGACAAATTATAGTTTCGGCAGAATTAGTTTAAAGGAAAATTAAATGATTTATTATATAGCGGTCATTGAAAATGGTCAAATAAAAACATTAAAGTTATCGACTGGTGACAATCCGTCGGAAGGTCTTCAAGAGGATGGCACTACTATAGTCCACATAGATTTTTCTATTGCGGACAGATTACAATTTATAAAAACTCGTTATTGGGATGGCGAATGGAAAGTAAGAGATGCCGCGCCAAACAAATACTCTAGGTGGAATGGTTCTTCTTGGGATTGGGATCTTGAAGACGTTATGGTAGATGTCAGAAATGTTCGTAATAATCTATTATATAGATGTGACTGGACTCAAATGTCAGACTCACCATTACCAGAAGAAAAAAAATCTGAGTGGCAAACTTATCGTCAAACTCTTCGTGATTTGTCATTCGTTTCTTCTGACATAAGCAATGTTAGTGATGTTAACTGGCCCACACAACCAGAATAAATCTCGTAAAATTAAGTTAAAAAAGGTTCAATAAATCCTCGCACTGTGATTTAAAAATGTATAAATAAAGGTACATGATCAACTTAACCTAAAGAGCGAGATTACAGTGTCCAAATCGAGTATACCTTTAAAACTTATAAACTCAGGTACAGATTTACATGAGTACTCCCCGATAGAAGAAAACTATCTTGCGTACTGTGTAAGTCAACATCTGACATCAGCTTCAACTGATGCAATAGGTAACCTTAGTTTGAGTTCTGCTGATGCTACTCCTATTGGTTCTTTTGTAGATACATTCTTCAATCAGACCACAGGAACACACCCAGCATCACAGATTACATCTGGCGAAACTACAACCACAGTTCATCAAAAAACTGGTGTTGCAGACGAGTCAGGTTCAAACTTCAAGAGACCTATAGGTTACTACAGTCATGTCGATGTTCCCGGCCTCTACGAAATGGTAGATGCGGATCTAGACTCACTGGCAAATCGTGTAATTGGAAAACTTGTAGACTTAGACTATCCCGGCACATTTAAGCTGGCATCTACTTCTCCTGGCGTAGATTACAACGTATTTATCGATAGCATATTCTCAGATACACAGGGTGATGGAACTTCCGTTCCCTACCATGTGTACGTAAAAACTACAGTAGCAGCTCCCACTACTGTTCGTCCGATGACATTAAAAAACACTACTGGCGTTCCAACATTTAATGGTCAAGGTTTATTTGCATCATTTTCTAGTAATGGAAATGCTGGAGATCTACAGATACATAACTCAGACGGATCTGTTCGTTTTACAATAACAGATCCCGGCACAGATCAAATACAAACTGTTAAATTTTCTGGTGAGAAAATATATGTTGCAAATTATAGACAAAGTCAGGTAAATATTTATGATATTTCCGGCAATTTAGTCAATACTATATTAGCTCCGGATGCAATCGGAAACACTTTACATAATAATAGTTTTGCTGCATCTATTGATGTATCAGATACACATATCGCAGTAGGAGCTAGTAGAAACGGTTCACAGGGTCTTAATCAACATGGAGCGGTTTATGTTTATGACTTAGATGGCAATAATATGGTTGAAATATTTGATGATACTCCTGAAGTCAATGAGATGCTTGGGATGGGAGTAAAACTTTGGGGAAATTATGTTTATGCTTGGGGAAATAGTCGATACTATACTTGGAGATTTGATTTAGACGGATCTAATCAATTAAAAGTTTTCACATTTAATCCATATTCAAACGGTAAAGAAGCGAAAATACTTCCTTTTTCATCTGGGGAAAGAATGGTCTTTGGTATTGGTTCTGGTGGAGCTAAGTTTTTTGATCAAGATCTTGTAAATACTCAAACTTTGTCTCCAGCTGGATTCAGTTCCTTTGGATCTACTATAGACTATCATGAGGATTCTGGGAAGGTAGTCTTCGGTGATAACGGTTCTCCAAAATTTGCAATATACGATAGTTTGGATCTTCAAAATGGAACTACAGTAACCCAACCTAGTGGATCGGGACATAGTTATAATACTTTTGGTGATCAGGTTTATTTTGTTGGTGATAATATTGTTACTTCTGATTGGAGATACAACTCAGCTGCTGGAAGAATTTATATTTATGATCTTTCCGGTAATTTGTTGACTGAGATTTCGGGAACGAGTTGGACAGGTTCTGGTTTGTCTTCTGGAAATGTCGGAACTTACACAACAGGACCTGCTAGTTTCTCTGGTCTACAAGTTATGACCGACGAAGAGATTCAATATACTCTTGGTCAAAGAATACAAACTCTTCGCGCTACTGCCGGAAACATTGGTTCATATCAGTTCCGATCATCCACACAAGGTGCACCCACCGATCCGGGCACTTGGAAAGCTGTAGGTACTGCGTTAAACACTAAAAAAGATGTTTCAGACCAAAGTTATACAAGAACTCGCGCAAGTACTTATACCACACCAAGAACTTCTACATATTCTAGAACTCGTGTTTCTTCATATTCTAGAATTTCTACCAGATTATCTACAGTTAACTATGCCGGAGACTTCACTGGTAACTATACCAGAAACTTTGAAGGTAATTACTCGAGAGATTTTGCTGGTAACTATACTGGTGACTTTGTAGGTAACTATTCCGGAGTCAGGACTAGCACATACACAACACCCTTTACCGGAAACTACTCTAGAGATTTTGTTGGTGAATATACTGGTGTTTACACAAACACTTTCACAACAAACAGAAGTTCTACATATACCAGAGATCGAGTAACTAATTTTTCTAGAACTTTTACTGGTGAATATGTAATAACTCGTCCTTCTACATACACTCGTGACGTTGTTGTCGCCTTTATTGCAAATTTCACTGGTTATTACTCTCGTGCAAGAGTATCTTCTTATGCGACAACCAGAAACCAAGGATTTACTGCATATTACACTGGGAACAGAACATCTTCCTATACTCGTGGAAGACCTTCATCGTATGCTGGAACTTACACCAGAACAAGAAACTCTTCTTATGCCGGAACCTACGTTAGAACTAGAATTTCTACATATTCGGGAACTTACGCAAGAACAAGAAATTCTGCATATTCTGGAACTTACGCAAGAACAAGAAATTCTGCATATTCTGCTCCGTACACACGACAAAGAGCCTCTTCTTACACTGGTGCATATGCTAGAACTAGAGTTTCTGCTTATGCAACTAACTACACAAGACAAAGACCATCGTCTTACACTGGCACATACTCTAGAACAAGAGTTTCTGCTTATGTAGTTGATTATACTAGACAAAGATCTTCATCTTATTCCGGAACTTATTCTAGGACAAGAATTTCTGCATTCTCACAACCTTATACGAGAGAAAGATCTTCTGCATATACCGGAACATACTCAAGAAATAGAATTTCAACGTATTCAGATAATTACACTAGACAAAGATCTTCCACTTACGCTGGAACTTATTCTCGAAACAGGGTTTCTGCTTATGCAGCTAACTACACGAGACAGAGAGTTTCCACTTATGCAAGAACTTCTGCTCGAAATAGAGTTTCTGCTTATGCTGGTGATTACACAAGAAATAGAATTTCTACATATTCAGCAAACTATACTAGAACTATGACACAGAATTTTGACGGTACATATTCTCGTACTCGTAATTCCGCTTATTCTAGATCAAGAGTATCGGTTTACACCCGCAACCGAGTAACTAATTTTGCTGGTAATTTTGTTGGTAACTATACTTCATACTTTACTGGTAATTATGCCAGAGGCTTTGTTGGTAACTATTCAAGAGGATTTGCTGGTAACTATGTCGGTAATTATGCGAGAACTTCTACTCGTACATCTACTAGAACTCGTTACTCTGCTTATGCAAGGACTCGTATCACAAATTACGTTGGAGATTTTGCTAGGACTCGTATAACGAATTATGCTGGAGACTTCACAGGTAATTACGGAAGAACTCGTGTAACAAACTACGTTGGAGATTTTGCTAGGACTCGTGCAACAGATTACAGTAGAACTCGTTATTCAGCTTATGCACGTACACGTATCACAAATTACGTTGGAGATTTTTCAAGAAATAGAGTTACAAACTTTGCTGGTAACTTTGTAGGAGATTATGCAAGTACTTCTACCCGAACTTCAACACGGACCCTAGGGTATAATAGAAATCTTTATTTCACTGGAAATTATTCTAGGAACTTTACTCGTGAGAGAGACACTAGTTTTTCTAGAGTTTCTACATATTCTCGCGTAGATACTTTTGTCGGAAACTACTCTAGAACTTTTGTTAATTACGTAAAATATACCGGAAACTATAATAGAACTATAACGTCCATTAACTTTTATGGTGGTAACTATACTACGGGTTTAACTTTCGCTAACAGTTTTGTCGGTGATTATTCCTTATTAGTAAATTACACTGGAGATTACGCTAGAACAGGAGACTACACCAGAACTCGTACTGCTTCATTTAACCGTACTAATCAGTATGTAGGAAACTATGGCGGAACACAAAGTTTTACCGGAAACTATACTGGTTGGGCAAATAATAGTCCTTGGGATTATCAATTTAATTATAACTCATGGCAGTTACATTACGGATACGGGGGATCTAGTGGTATAACTATTAAAGTATATACCAACGGTGTATTAAGGAAACAACAGTACTACTCAAATTATACTACCGCTGAACACGTGACCTATTTTGATGTAGGACCAATTCGATACTTTAAACATGCATCAAGTGGTGTTCGTTGGTCTTTGGATGACATGCCCAACTCTTCTACTGCCGCGCAGACATATAGTTATTTTGCTGGTTTTCGAGTAAGTACGGCCAACTCTAATTACCCAGGCAATTATACCAGAATTTCTACTTTAGCGGGAGGTACTTACACACGCACACGTAATGCGACCGTCTCTTATTCCAGAAACTATGTCGGTAATTATACCAGAAACTTATATTATACCAGAACTAGACCAGCAACATTATACTACACTAGAACTAGTACAAGAAATTTCACTAGGGATTCTACATACACAAGAGACACTCAGATAAATTACACTAGGAATTCTACATACACACGGGATCCTGCAACAGCATTTCCTCGTAGTTCAACATATACCGGATATTACAGTAGAACTCCTGTAAGATCAAGCACTTTAGCTTATACTGGAGACTTTACTGGTAATTATACAAATTCATACTCAGCAGATTATACTAGGGTTGGTACATATACTAGAATAGGTTATTATGCTGGGGATTACGTAGGTAACTATGTAAGAGATCGTGTAACTAACTTCGCTGGCGATTTTGTTGGTAACTACGCTACAACATTTACTGGTGACTTTGTAGGTAACTATTCACGTGCCTTTGGTGGAAACTATGTAGGTAACTTTGTAGGAAACTATGCGACTACATTTACTGGTAATTTTGCTGGTGATTATTCAAGAAACCGAGTCACTAACTTTACTGGTGATTTCTTGGGTAACTATGCGACCACATTTACCGGAAATTTTGTAGGTAACTATTCACGTACATACGCTGGAGATTTCGCTGGTAACTATGTGGGGGAATATGCTAGAACCTCTACGAGAACACGTTACTCCGCTTATGCACGTACTCGTTATTCTACCTATACCAGAGGAAGGGCTTCTACATACACTAGAGATCGTGTAACTAACTTCGCTGGAGACTTCGGTGGTAACTATGCAAGGACATTTACTGGTAACTATGCGAGGAACTTTATTGGAGAGTACACTGGTACATACACTGCATACTACGCAGGGGATTATGTAGGAAATTATGCTCGTGGTTTTGGTGGTAACTATGTAGGAAACTATTCAAGAGGTTATGCTGGTAACTATGTAGGCAACTACGCTAGAGACATAACCGATCCCTATGTCGGTAATTACTCAAGAGATTTCTCTGGCCAATATACCGGAACATATTCCAGAAACATAACCGATCCCTATGTCGGTAACTATGCAAGAGGATTCTCTGGTCAATATGCCGGAACATATTCCAGAAACATAACTGATTCTTATGTCGGTAATTTCTCAAGAGATTTCTCTGGTCAATATGCCGGAACATATTCTAGAAACATAACCGATTCTTATACTGGTAACTATGCAAGAGACTTTGCCGGTGAATTTACTGGTGCTTACTCTAGGAACATAACTGATTCTTATGTCGGTAATTTCTCAAGAGGTTTCGTTGGTGAATATGTTGGTGCTTACTCTAGAAACATAACCGATTCTTATACTGGTAACTATGCAAGAGACTTTGCCGGTGAATTTACTGGTGCTTACTCTAGGAACTTTATTGGCGAGTATACTGGACAGTACTCAAGAGACTTTGCCGGTGAATATGCTGGTACATACTCTCGCGGATTTGTGGGCGAGTATACTGGCGCATACTCTAGAAACTTTGAAGGTAATTATTCAAGAGACTTTGTTGGTGATTTCGCTCAAGTAAGAAGTAGTTCATATGTCGGAAATTACTCTCGTGAATTCGTTGGAGAATACGCAGGAGAATATGCAAGTGAGTTCGCTGGAAACTTTGTAAGTAATTACTCAAGAGGTTTTGTAAGTAATTACTCAAGAGATAGAGTTTCTACTTATGCTGGAAACTTTGTAAGTAATTACTCAAGAGGTTTTGTGGGTAACTACTCAAGAGATTTCTCTGGTGAATACTCTAGAACAAGAATGTCTTCTTACGTTCTAGACTATGTTAGTAACTTCAGTAGAGGGTTTACTGGGGAGTACACTAGAAATAGTACCGACGACTTTATCAGAACCAGAATTTCTTCCTATACTGGAGTTAGAGCTTCTTCATATACTTCAGTATCCACTAGGGTATCTAGTAGAGATTTCGCAGGGGACTACACAGGTAATTACTCAAGAAATTTAGTTAGTAATTATTCAAGAAACTTTATAGGTGATTTCTCACGTAACTTTGTGGGTAACTATACTGGTCTTACGATTCAGGGTTCAAGTTCTACAGTAGAAACTTACACTCTATATGTAAGAGTAGCTTAATATTAGAGAAGGGGGTGGTCTAAGAAAGACCACCTTATTTCTAATATAGATATATTATATAAATTTTGATTGAGAAGGAGATGATGTAATGAGTTTTAAACGTTGGATGGATAATGCTTTCTGGGAAAATGATGACAAGTCTCAGTTAAATTGTATCCTAGAAATGGAAGATGATGTTGGTAGGATGACTCGTCAGGTCATGTTACTCAATAGGACCGACAAAGAAGGTAATGCAAATCCAGACTTTGATGAAGTAGTCGATGCATTAGGCGAAGACGTTATCGACAAAGAAACCGAAGATAGAGTTGAACGGAAGAAAGCTGAAAAAGAAGAACACGTTCAACGTGATAAAGAACACGCAAAAGCACGTAAGTTAGAAAAGTTGTTTAACTATAAACTCGAAGCTTTTGAAGTTGAAGAAATTAAAAATTCAACCAATCGCAAATTAAAAGCAAAACTTCGCAGAGCTAAGTCTCGAATTGAAGTTGATATGTGGTCAATCATGATTCTACAAGAATCTTTGAATGAGGCAGAATAATGACAGAACCAACTAAAGGTTTTATTGTTGTTGCTTCAAGGAACCGTAACTTTTATTTGTATGCAATAAATCTATGCGAATCTATTAGAGATGTCTATGAAGAAGCAAAGATTTGTTTGGTTACAGAAGAACGCTTTCTGGATGGTCGAGAAGAAGTTGCAGATGATTTAATCCTTTGTGATGACCACTATAGAGCTAAATTATATGGTATGGCAAAATCTCCTTATGATATTACCATGTATATTGATGCTGACATGGAAGTGGAACACGAAGATATTGCGAAGGTATGGGATGAACTAAAAGACTATGATATGGTCTGGTCAGAACTTACCGATGATCGGGATTATATTTATGCAGAACGTGATTTTGATACCCCAGAAGGAAAGGCGAAATTTACTTTATGTGGTGCAGTTTGTTTATATGACATGAGAAAACCAATTATTCGAGAGTTTATGGATGATTGGTGGGAATTGACTAAAAAACAAATGGCCGATCAATGGTGGCCAGAAGGTTATGCGGATAGTCTCAAATCTTGGGATCAATTCTCATTGTGGTGGCTTACTGAAAAGGAAGAAAAATACAAAGACCTTAATATCGGAATATTTGAAGACGATTTAAGGTGGAATTACTACAACGCTCTTAATTGGGCGAGAACTAGACCGAAAGGTGAAGTTATTATCAGACACTTTTCTGCTGGACTTAACAAGGATAAACCAATCGTATGACACAGATTAACGACGAATATTTAAAACATGTGCCAATCAATAACCCAGAGTTGTTGGAGATTCTTGACGGATACACCAAACTACATACTCTAGAAGGTTTTGAGGATAAAGTACATTTATCAGCATCAGAACATGCTAGACAACGTCCTTACTGGGTTGGGGACAACCATAGACACGAAATAATTTCACAGGGAACTCGACATGAAGGATTTCCTGAACAATTGGTTGGTTATAATCTAAAATTAGGTGAAAGAAATCATCAGATATTTACTAAGGATGCTGACCCCGTGTTTAAAAGAGATCTTACTAAAAACTTAGCAGATCTTAACGATAAAATGATGAATTTTTTGTCAGTAAGAAACAATGCACTTTGTGCGATTTATCCTCCAGGCGGGTTTATCTCTTGGCACAATAATGCTAATGCAGCTGCATTTAACCTTATCTTTACTTGGTCAGAGTTCGGTGAAGGTTGTTTCAAATACATACATCCTGTTACTAAAGAAGAGGTGGTGTGTGAAGATGAAGCTGGTCAATGGACCTGTAAAGCTGCTTACTTTGGACATTATAGTGAAGATGATAAATTATTGTATCACGCTGCGGATACTGATAACTGGAGAACAACCGTTTCGTATACATTTAATACGGAACAGGCTTCAGAAGAATTCCGCGAAATGGTTATTGCCGACATCTCATCGGAAGAATAAATAAATCTAAATCGTTTTCCTAGTTTTGTTTTTGTATAAATAGTATTATTATTATTTAAAAAACAATTCTGGGAAAATGAAATGGCGACATATGAAGATTTTGCAATAGACCAAGGTGCAGACATTGCACTAGAATTGGAGCTTGTTGATACTGATGGTTCAGTTAAAAACTTAACAGGACATTCTGTAAACGCAAAACTAAAAAGAAACTACAATAGCGATGTTTCAGAGACCTTAGATTTCACTTCGGTTATCGCTGATCCTCCTACGGATGGTATCGTAGTCATATCCTTATCAAACATCCAAACCGATAGTCTATCTAGTCGTGGTCGTTACGTGTATGATGTCGAATTGTCATATGTGGACGAAGATGGTGCGACTATGATAGAAAGAATACTCGAAGGTAAGATAAAAGTCAATCCGTCAGTAACGAGGTAACTATTGATGGCCTTTCGTGTAGCTTCCACCGGAACCAAAAAAGTTGTTTCAAAAGTAACAACTAGCCAAAATACCAAAGTCAAGAAGGTAACTCTCGGTAAACCTATTCACTCAATGGGTGTGGGTGGTGCGGTCAATCAAAAATTAGTAGAACTGTTTGATGTGACACCGTCAGATGTATTGAGGGATGGTTCCGTTGTAAGGTATAACGAAGATCTAGATACATGGGAAACCGTTTTACTTACAGATAACCCTCGGACATTAGATGGTGGATTTTACTAATGGCCGATTTAATTAGAATAAAACGGTCCGGTACCAGTGGAAATCCCAGTGTACTGGCCAATGGTGAATTAGCATATTCCTACTTTGACGGTGCCGGAGGTAATAAACTTTACATCGGTACTGGTAGTGAGAATAATCTCAATGCTGCGGACCATACTATTATTGGTGGTAAATACTACACCGATCTATTAGGTGGAGAAAACGCACCTTTTGGTATAGTAACACCTAATACCGCACTCATCGCAGACTCCAATGGAGAACTTGATGAGATAAAAGTCGGAAAAGTTACTTTAACAACAAGTACTTTAGAAAACACACTCGGTGATTTAAATCTAGTATCGCCAGGCAATGTAAATTTAGGCGGTAGTAGTCGTCTTGTAAATTTATTAGATCCAGTAGACCCCCAAGACGCAGTAACTAAAACCTATGCGGATGATATTGCCGCAAGCGTTGTCTTTACTGTAGGTGCAAACGGTGAAGTCACAACCTTCACTCCATCACAAACTACACTAACCTTTGAGGGTGGACTTGGTCTATCCGCACAGTTAGATTCTGTAAATAATTCAATAATTTTTGGTTTAGATTCATCTGGTGTTACAGCTGACACCTATGGTGACGAAACCAAGATTCCCAGAATTACTGTCGATCACACTGGTAGAATAACCGATGTAACAACTTCGGATATAGCAACCAGTCTTACAGTAAATGGTGATACGGTATCACTTCTCGATTCCGACATTACATTTTCTGGGTCAAGTAATGTTAATGTTACTTACGACAGTTCAACAAACACAGTAGATTACTCTTTAGATAGTGAAGTTACTGGTTTAAGTAAGTTAGTAGTTGGAAATCTAGAGATTGATGGTAATACTATCAAGTCTACGGATTCTTCTAATGAGATCATTATTGATCCGGCACCAACTGATTCCGATGGTGGAACATTAGTAATTCGTGGTGACCTTGTCGTACAAGGAACCCAGACGACTATACACTCAACCGAAGTTTCCGTAAATGATCTCACATTTACTCTGGCTTCTGGTGCTACTTCAGATTTAGAAGCTGATGGCGCAGGGATAATTATTGGTGGCGCAGACGCTTCAATACTTTACGATGCGCAGAATGATAGACTGACCACCAACAAAGGACTTGACATTAATGGTCCACTCTCAATAAACGGAGAGTCTATTGGTGAGGTTATTGATGATAAAGTCGCAAACCTATTAGTTGGTGGTGAAGGTCTTACTCTAGAGTATAATGATTCTGACAATCAATACTCAGTTTCTGCGGATTTGGCAACCACTTCTACTGCTGGAGTTTCATCCTTTGATTCTGCGCAGTTCAATGTCGATAGTTCCGGCCATGTAAATCTTCATTCTATTGATGGTGATAACACACTAATCAGGTTGAAGACTTATGATAGTGCTGGAGTACTTCCGACAGAACAGGAACTAAATGTCGGTGAACTTGCTATCAATACAGTTGATGGTAAGGTATTTATTAAGAGACAACATGAAGGTATCGATTCTATTATTGAACTCGGTAGTGGATTGGGTAATGGTAGTAGCGGTACTTTTGATACTTTCGATTATGTTGCGTCTCAAGAACAAGTTACATTTACTGGACAGGATACTTTTGGTAATGGACTGGAATATGATGTTGGTGGCAGACTTCTAGTATTCTTAAACGGTGTACTATTAAACTCCTCTATAGATTATGTTGCTAATGATGGACTTTCCATTGTATTCACTGTTCCTTTAGATGCTGGTTATCACGTTCAAGTCGCCGCATATAGAGCTGCGATTATTGATATTCAAAATGATCTAAATATAGAAGATAACGTAAAACTTCTTATTGGTACTGGTTACGATGCTTTGCTTACTCATGACGGAAGCAATACCATTTTAGAACAACGTCCTAACGCTACTGGAGATTTGAAAATACGTCATAGTGATAGTGACGTTATGGATATAACACAATCAAAAGCGGTCTTATACAAACCAACTCAAATAAAAGACTATAGTGTAGATACAAACCGAGTTATCACCTCTGGTAATATGGATCCTATTGTTATCGATACCGTTCCCCTTTCGGATTTTAGAACTGCTCGATATACTATACAGATATCCAACATTAGTAATATGTCATACCAGTCAAATGAACTTTTACTTGTTCACGATGGTGTTGAAGTTCACACCACTTTATATGGAGAGTTGCACACTGGACCATCATCTGAAGCTTCCATAGAAGTTAATATAGTTGGTACTAATATGGTCGTAACTATTTTACCAAATTCTACACATTCTTATGAATTTAAGTCCGTTCGACACTCCGTTTCTGTATAAATAGAATCAGACAATAAAAATTTTCTTGTCTCTCTATCTAAATTTTAAGAGTTCGCTATGATCAACAACAAATCTTTCAACCGTGTCATCGCGGAAAGTTTATTCAATTTAGCAAACAATAACCAAACAGTTATAAGTCAGACTCCTGGCCTAGACAAAGATATCTTCAGTGCTACTTTTGATACTGTAGATAGTACTATTCCGGAATCTCAAGGTTTTATTGGTGACGGTTTCACAACTGAATATTCACTCAATGGCGTGCCCGCAAGATCTGATTTAATTGACGTATTCGTCGAAAACGTTTTACAACGTCCCGGCGAAGTTTATGATGTACAGGATGACACACTAATCTTTACTGAAACCCCATCTCTTGGGATGGACATCTATATCAAATTTCGTTAAACTTATTATCAGTTTAATTTTCACTTTTAACAGGAGAACTACCTAATGGCATTTAGGCAAATTAAATCCGGAGCTCTAGCAAATCAAGCGGTATTAAATACCAAACTAGATACCTCCGCAATTGATCAACAGGCCTCTCTCTCAGGAGTTGACGGTCTTGACACATTCCTCGTTTTTGATAACGACACACAAGCACTTAAGAAAGTATCTTCATCTGGTCTTATCGGTTCTTATACTACCGATGACATATCAGAAGGTACTGAATCAAATTCTAACCTTTACTTCACAGACGTTCGTGCTAAAGCCGCTGTCGCTCAGGATATTGCTGATGCCGTTGCCGCTGAAGCGACAATACGTGCTGCTGCGGATACAACTTTAACTTCTGATCTTGCAGCTGAAACTGCGGCAAGAACTGCTGCTGATACTGCACTACAAACCTCTTTGGACACTGAAGTTACTCGTGCTACCAATAGAGAAAACGCAATGGAATCTGCATTCCAGTCTGCGGACACAGCAATCAATACTCGTATTGATAATGTATTGTCTAATGTTGACTCGGAAGCACTTAACTCTCTTGCGGAAATTGTTACTGCATTCCAAGATGCTGATGATGCATTATCTGCTTCAATCATTACTAACGCAACTGCTATCTCGAATGAAGTTTCACGTGCGACTACTAAAGAGTCCACAATCGAAGCCAACCTCGCTTCAGAAACTACTGCAAGACAAGGTGCGGACACAACTCTACAAACAAACATAACTAACGAATCTGCGGCTCGTGTTTCTGCTGATAATGCTCTAGATGCACGTATGACTACTGCTGAGGGTGATATAACGCAACTGGAAACTGATCTAGCTGCCGAAATCTCAACTACAAATGGTGAAGTAACTGCTCTACAGAATTCAGTTTCTGCTGAGGTTACTCGTGCAACCGCTGCTGAAGAAGCTAACGCTCAAGGTCTTGCGGCAGAAATTTCTGCACGTGCTATCGCTGATAATGCGGTACGTTCTGACCTAGGTGCAGACATCGTTGCTGGTGATAATGCAACTCTAGTATCTGCTCAATCACATGACGATCTTCTTATTGGAGATAACAGTGTAGATGGAACTGGTGGAAATACTATTACTGCACGTATTGCAACTGCCAAATCAGGTGCTGAATCTGTCGCAGCTGCTGACGCTGCTGCTAAGGTATTGGTTGAGAAGACTCGTGCTGAAACTGCTGAATCCGGACTACAAACTCAGATCACTTCTAATGATGGTGAGATCTCTACTCTACAATCAGACTTAACATCCGAAGTTTCTCGTGCTACTTCTGAGGAGTCTAGAATCGAATCTAAACTAGATAATGTTATCTCTAATACTGACTCAGCTGCTCTTGACTCATTAACAGAAATCGTTGCTGCTTTCCAACAAGCAGATACCGATATGGGCGCTTTGATTTCATCAAACACCACTGCTATTTCAAATGAAGCTTCTGCTAGAACTTCTGCTGATACGACTCTTCAGTCAAACATTGACACCGAAGCGTCAACTCGTGCAACTGCTGATGCAACTTTGACTTCTGGTCTTGCGCAAGAACTTGTTGATCGTGCTGCTGGTGATACTGCGGTTCAAGCGGCTGCTGCCGTCGACGCAACTACTAAAGCAGATGAGGCAGAAGTTTCCGCTAAGTCTCACGCAGAAACTAAAGATGCACTATTTATTGGTGATGCTTCTGTAGACGGAACTGGCGGAAATACTGTTACCGCACGTATTGCAACTGCAAAAACTACTGCGGAAACTCATGCAGACACTATTGTTGCTGCTGAAACTGCATTACGAGTTTCTGGTGATGACGCACTATCTCTACGCGCTACTAACCTAGAAGGTCGTATGGATACTGCTGAGACAGATATCGATGCAAATACTTCAGACATCGCTACCGAGACTACTGCTCGTGTTTCTGCTGATGCTACTCTCCAAGGTAACATTGATGCAGAAGCTGTCACTCGTGCGGCTGCTGATACTCAACATGACGCTGATCTTCTCGCAGAACAAACTGCAAGAATCGCAGCTGACTCTGCCACTGATGCTTCACTTGCACAGGAAGTTACACGTGCAACTGGTGTAGAAGCTGGTCTAAGAACTGACGTTGATACAAACACTGGTAGCATTGCAACTAATGCTGCAAGCATCAACTCTGAAGTTGCTCGTGCTATCGCAGCTGAAGGTGTTCTTACTACTGCCGTCGCTGATGAGACTTCTGCACGTATTGCCGCTGATGCTGCAATTCAAACAGATTTAGACATCGTCGAAGGTCGAGTAGACTTCTTAGTAAATGCTGCTCCGGAAACATTAGATACATTAGTTGAAATCATTGGCGCATATGAGAATGCTGACAGTGATATGCAAGTTGTTATCGATAATAACTCTTCACGATTGACCACAAACGAATCTTCTATCTCAACTCTGAACACAGAAATGGATGCTGTAGAAGCACGCGCTACTACACTAGAATCTGAAATGGATGCTGTCGAAGCACGCGCTACTACTCTAGAGACAGAGATGGATGCTGCTGAAAGTGAAATCGATGATCTAGAAGCATTTGTTGGTGAAGGTACTTCACTTGACACAGTTGCGAATGATCTCGCTGGTGCGGTAAACGAATTGCATACAGATACAAATGCGGTAGCTGGTCGAATGACTACTGCCGAATCTTCTATTGTAACTAACGCAACTGCCATTTCTACGGAGACTGCCCGTGCACAAGCTGAAGAAACTTCGATTCGTGGCGATTTTGCTGCTGCTGATACTTCAATCCGTAGTGATTTCGCAACTGCCGATGCCGTTGTATTAAACTCTGCATCTTCAGATGCGACGACTAAAGCAGATAATGCTGAAGCGGCCGCTAAGACTTATTCTGACGGAATCGTTGCTACTGAAGCTTCAACAAGAGAAGCTGCTGACGATCTACTTGAAGGTCAAATCACCGCTGAAGCTACAACAAGAGCGAATGCTGATAACGCATTAGACACTAGAGCAACTACTTTAGAATCAGAAATGACTCTAACTCAAACTTCTGTCGGTGTTGCTACTGATGGTGCTTACCTATCACGTTCAGGTTCTAACTTCTTAGATACTGCGGTATCACTTAAGGACGAGTCTACCAAGTTAGACGTTGCACTTAAGGCAGAAGAAACTGCACGTATCGCTGCGGATAATACACTAACTAATAACTTGAACTCAGAAATCTCTTCTAGAACTTCAGGTGACGCAAGTCTGCAATCACAGATTACTGCGGAAGTTGGTCGTGCTACTTCAGCTGAACAAGCAAATGCTGCAAATATTGCAACTAACGCTACTTCTATCTCTGACGAAGCGACACGTGCACAGACTGCTGAAGCAGCTGTAAACGCACGAGTAGACTTCATCGTTTCTAACACTGATCCCGCTGCTTTGGATTCATTGACAGAGATTGTTACCGCATTTGGTGACGCAGATAGTGATCTAACTTCACTTATCTCTTCTAACCAAACTGACATCGCAACTAACGCTTCTGGTCTTGCACAAGAGATCACTGATAGAGCAGCTGCTGTATCTGCTGAAGCATCCGCACGATCTTCTGCGGACACGACTCTTCAGTCAAACATCGATCAAAAGGTTGCCAAGTCTGGCGACACTATGTCTGGTGTATTGAACATGGGTTCAAACAAGGTTGCTGCTGTAGCTGATGGTACTGTCGCTTCTGACGCTGTTAACAAGGGTCAAATGGACGCTGGTCTTGCTGCACAACACATCTCGCAGTTTGACACGAGTGATCTTGTAGAAGATCCGAATGCATCTAACAGATACTTTACTGAAGCTCGTTCAAGAGAATCTATTAGTGCGGTTGATACTAAAGGTAACGGAAGAGTTTCTTACGATAATACTACTGGTGTTATCGCTATTGATACTGCTGGTACTCTACTTGAGTTGGATGATATATCAGAAACTACTTATGTCGGTAAAGCTGAGTACTTAATGCAAGTTAAGTCTGATGAATCCGGTTGGGACTTTATCCACCCGAATGATCTTCAATTCGTACAACCTAATCGTCAAGTTATGAATGGTGATGGAGTACAGACTAACTTCGCAATTACATTCTATGTAAATATTGCAGACGCTCTAGTATTCGTTGGTGGTGTTATTCAGGATCCAGGCACACACTATAACTTTGATTCGGTTGCACAAGAGATTGTATTTACTGCTCCGATTCCTAATGGTGCTCAGGCAGTTATCATCTCTCACTCTGTCGGTGCTGTACAAGGTGTTCTTGATGGTTCAGTTTCTACTTCATCATTCACCGCAGACATTAAAGTCGGTGAACAGGGTGCACAACGAACTGTCGGTACTGTCGAAGCTGTGGTTTCTTCATTCCCTAAAGCGAATCACAGATCCGCTAAGTACTTGGTATCTATTGAGTCTCCAGACGGACAAGAGTTCGAAACACGTGAATGTCTAGTAGTCCATAACGGTACTTCTGCCTTCATCACTGAGTATGGTGTAATCTTCACAGGTTCCACTACTTTGGGTGATACAGATGTACGTGTTAATTCGGGTACTGGCGACATTGAATTGACTTACACTGCTAATGCTGAGAGTACTAAGGTAACAGTCGTTGCTACGTACATCGATGCATAATAATCAATTCATTGTTATGCATAAAAATTAAATTCAGGGGGGTGCAATGCTCCCCTGACCTTGCATAAAAATTAAAGGAAATTAAAAATGAGTTCAGAAAAGAAATTTAGAATACAGAACGGTTTAGACGTTGCTGGTGAAGTTTTCGTTAATGGTATCAACATTGTTGGTGCTGATGGCGTACTAAACGAAGCATCGTATCAAACTGCCGTTCAAGCCATGATTGACGCTACTGTCGCACAGGGTGTTGACCAAGGTTCAATTGATAGTGCTGTCACTACTGCTGTCTCTGCTCTTGCAGACTCCGCACCAGCGACCTTAGACACATTAAACGAATTAGCTGCGGCACTCGGAGATGATGCGGATTTCGCAACGTCAATGACGAACGCACTAAACACAAAATTAAACGCTGCAAACAACTTAAGTGACGTTGCCGATGCCGCTGCTGCTAGATCAAATCTTGGTCTAGGAACTGCCGCGACAGCTGCGATCACATCTTTTGCGACTGCCGCACAGGGTACTAAAGCTGACAATGCTGCTACACAAGCAGACTTAACCGCTTTAGAAAATACAATTGGTACTCAAACCTATGAAGCGTTTGGTACTGTTACTAGTGGAAGCGCGGTTGCTTTAACATCTACTGGAAAGGTTACACAGATATCATCTAATATACCCGACATGAATGAAACCTATACTAGTTTAGGTACGAATATTGATAAAAGAGCCATGTTCATGGATTGGGATACTGTGAATAATCAATTAATTGTAATGGCCAGTGAAAAGAGTAGTAACTATGGACAAGAAAAGATAAAAATTTCTGCTGTAACCCCTGATCCAATGTCACTAGAAACTACTGTACATTACTCTTTTAATTCTGATGCTGCGACTGGATCTAATAATTGGGCCTATATGCTGGGAGAAGCTGTTAGTAAAAAAGCTATTATGGCTGTAATACCAGGCACAGCATACTATGTTCTTGTTAATGCTGAACGAGAAAGAATTGTACTTTTTTATAATAATGGTTCTTCTATATCTAAAGTAGGCTTCACTACTTTTAACAGGTCTTATACAAACCAACTACAGCATGCTGTAGTTGATGGTGAACTACATCTATTCTATAGACAGAATGGAGTTGGCCCGGGTGATGAAAACAATAGTAACGTAATGGGAACAAAAATTTCAGTTTATAATGGTGAATTAATAATCGGTACTGAATACACCTTATATTCAGCTGCAAGCAATCAGTCTGATTTTGAAAATTATTTCCTTGGCCTTGGAACAAATCAAAGCTATTATAGTCTGCCAGAAAGAACTACAGTCTTAACAATAGACGGTCAAGACTGGATGTTTATGCTGCATAACGGCAAACAAATTACTGCTATAAAAGTAGACGTATCTAATGAACAATTGAGTTTTGGAGACGCTAAACAATATGACTACACTAGTAGAACTTCTGGTAATTATCACATCGACACGAGCATAGGTGATAATGGTGGAATAACTGGTGGTTGGATTTCATATTCGGCATACTCGGGCAATATTGTTGTGCCGATGAAATCTTGGAGTTCAAATACTTACATAAGAGCAATGGTGCTCGAATTTGACTCTAGTGGAGATTTAGTTGAAAAGTCTTTCATTTCAAAATTGATTAATGATACCGGAAACCAGAGTTATAATTCTATAGCCGTAGCAACATCTTCATTAAGTGACACCGTTACATTTATGTACGGACGACAATACAACAGTGATAATGGATGGGGTTATGTTCTCGGCAGTATTGATTCTTCGGGCTCTTGGACAGTAACCGAAGAATGGCGCGGAGGGGCTCACACTTATTCTGACACTTCCAATGGTAGCTCTACCTCTTTTGTTGTTTTTGACGGCCCAGAATTAAATGGTCATAGTGTATTTTTAAGAAATAATTCTGGAAGTCGTGTCTATGGCAACGAGGTCAAAGCACACGTCTCTAGAATGACGCCTGTAAGTAATACTGCTCAGTGGATCGGTATCGCAACAAGTACTCAAGCAGATGGTGAAAATGTACAAGTCGCTATTAAGAATAGTTCTACTACCGTCTTGACTGGTCTTTCAGTCGGGTCAACGTACTATGTACAAGACGATGGTAGTGTTACTACAACTGAAAGTGATTACATTGCTGGTCTTGCACTTACTAGTGGTAAACTATTATTAGAAGGTACGGATTTATCTCCATATGCAACTACTGCTGAATTAGCCGCAACTTTATCGCAAGCACAAGCGTATACTGACTCTGGTGTTTCTGGTGTTGATCTTTCTGGATACTCAACTACTGCGGAAATGAATACTGCTATTGCTAACGCTGACGTTGATCTTTCTGGATACTCAACTACCACAGAAATGAATACTGCAATCTCTAATGTTAGTGTTGATCTATCTGGTTACTCAACTACTACAGAAATGAACTCTGCAATTACTGCTGAAGTCGCTAATGTTGTAGATGCTGCTCCTGCCGCATTGGATACGTTGAATGAACTAGCAGCTGCTCTTGGTGATGATGCAAACTTTGCTTCAACTGTTACTACTAGTCTTGCTGATAAGGCAAGTCAAGTTGACTTAACTGCCGAAACAACTCGTGCGACTTCTGCGGAAACTATTAACAACCAAGCAATTGCTATACTTCAAAATCAGGTCTCTGGTATTAGTACCTCTTCAGGTTCAACTGATATTGAGATGCAAGCAAATGTTGACATGGCCACAAACAAGATTTCTAATCTTGGAACGCCAACGAGTGGTACAGATGCGGCAACTAAAGCATACGTTGATTCTGCTGTTTCTAGTGCTGACGTTGATCTTTCTGGTTACTCAACTACAGCGGAAATGAATACTGCGATCGATAACGTTACTGTAGATCTTTCTGGTTACTCAACTACTTCGGAAATGAACTCAGCAATTACTGCTGAAGTTGCTAATGTTGTAGATGCTGCTCCTGCGGCATTGGATACCCTTAACGAGTTAGCTGCTGCTCTAGGTGATGACGCAAACTTCGCATCTACTGTTACCACTAGTCTTGCAACTAAGGCAGATGATGCCGCAACTACTGCTGCTCTTGCTACTAAGGCAGACGCTAGTGCCGTTGCAACTTCTGCTCAAGGTGCTCTTGCTGATACTGCTATCCAACCTGTTGATTTAACAACTGGATTCGGTACTAATACAGTAACTAGTTCTGACTGGAGTGCTAATGGAACATTCAGTGCTGGTACACTAGGACTTACTATAACCGATAATATGATCGGTAGTCAGTATGGTGCAGATGCAACTAGAATGAGAACTAATGATTCTACGCATTTTTCCATTTATGCTCAAGGTAAAGTCTCAGGCATTCAGACAAAAACTATACAGGTTCTTGATAAAGACTTAAATAAAGTTTGGGATGTTAATGTCGGTGATGACGATCCAACTATGGTTATGGATGAAACTTATGCCGCTTGGATTAAAGCTTCAACGGACACAGCTTATATTCATAACTTAAGTGATGGTTCTTTAGTCAATAGTTTCCCCGTTACTTCTGGTAACTATAATGTTGCTCATGCGATTTATGGAACTAAGTTCTTAACCGCTTACATAAATCAGATGTACATTTATGATATCGCTACTGGTAATCTGGATGCGACTATTGCGTTGCCTGGATCCGCAACTAATGCTAATTCAAACGAAGGTCATAAACTTCGAAAAATATTGGTACAAGGAAATAAAGCATTTATCAGTGATTTTTTCTATGGTGCTGCTTCTAATAGCATGGTACCCGATGGAGCTGTCTATGTTGTTGATCTATCAACTAATACTGTAGTACAGACTATTACTGCGCCTGGTGTCTCTCAAAGAAAGTTTGGTGGTCAAATGGCTATCGATAGAACTCTGAATCACTTGGCGGTAACTAGATATCATGCAGCTCCAGCTGGTGATAATTATAATGATAGTCAAGGTGCAATAGTTGAAGTGTTTAGTACTGAAGATTACTCTCACATAGCAACTATTAACACCACTCAGTATGATGCTGCAAAACCACATATGAGTAGTTATCTTGCGGTAAGAGGAGGTAGAATATTTATAGGTGCTGATAATAGTGTCCAGAGTAAAACAATAAAGGCATATAACATATCCGATGGACAACAATCGGGTACATTTGCTTGTTTTGAGAATGGAAATGTAGAAGTTATAATCGTAGGTGATACCCTAATAACCTATAGTCAAAAGAGATTCTTCTCTAGTGTCGCACAAACTGGTACTACAACTACAAGTTTTGTTGTAGACGATTCATTGTTTGCTACTAAAGCATATGTTGATTCGGGTGTTGCTGGTGTTGATCTTTCTGGTTACTCAACTACTTCGGAAATGAATACTGCTATTTCTGCAATTCCTTCTACAGATTTGACTCCTTACTCAACTTCTACCGAGATGACTTCTGCAATTGCTACTGCTAAAACAGAAGCACAGACATATGCTGATCAAGTTGTTGCTTCTACAGTAGACGCTGCTCCTGCCGCATTAGACACTCTTAACGAGTTGGCTGCTGCATTAGGTGACGATGCGAACTTTGCTTCAACAGTAACTTCGTCTATCGCAACTAAGGCAGATGATGCTGCAACTACTGCTGCTCTTGCTACTAAGTCAGATCAGACAGATCTTGATACCTTAGAATCTCTTATTAAAGGTCAAGATGTCGTTGGAACTAGCATATTAATCAGTGCTCCTTATGCGGAACATTCTGATGGAACTCAAAGAGCTGGACAAACTTATCTATACAATGCAGCAGACACTTCATCTCCAGTATTGACAATAGAAAGTGCTGACCCTAGAGAATGGATGGCGCAGGGAAGTAATGATAAACCTTATAGTACAACAATTAACCAGTATGGTTTTGTTGCGATAGGAGATCATAATTATACTGGTGGTGGTCGTGTTAGTATATTTAACCCAGATGGCTCATTATTGCAAAATCTACTTCCCTCTTCACCAAACTCTTCTCTGAATGAAAACTTTGGTAAAACTGTAGTTTGGTCAGAATCCGGAGATAGATTGTTCGTAGCTGCAAAGAACGAAGACAGTAATGCAGCAAGTGGTGATAAGGTTGAAGGTGCTATATACGCATATACTGTTAATTATTCGAACGATAATCAAAATCTGAATTTTTCTAGTCCTACAAAATTATCTCCTAGTAGAAATTTTAATGCTTTAGGAGGAAATCAGTGGTTTGGGGAAAACAATAGTTCTATAGTTTCTGTTGGTAGAAAACTTTATGTAGGTTTTGTTAGTTATGATGGTTCTACACAAAATCAGGGTAGAGTATACATCTATAATATTGATGACTTAAATGCATCACCCACTGAAATAGCTACACAATCAAACACTCATGGAAATAGTTTTGGTTCGTCTGTTGCGGCAAATTCGACCCATTGGGCCGCAGTTGCTTATTCTGGTGCAAGTGGTACACCAGAAGTCATACACATATTCAATTCTTCCAATAACCAACTGATTGGCACTATACAGAAACCTAATATTGAAACAAATGATAACTGGATTCAATATATAGAAATGACTGATAGTCACATTATTTCTATTGGTGCTGGTCTAAGTGGTTCAGATAATAATGGAATGTATGTTTGGCCCCTATCAAGTATTTCATCTCAACCAACTTATGTTGCGCGATATGGTTCTTCTAGTGATGGGTTTAATGTTCATGCAAAGTCGGTCAGTGCTAAAGGGAATATAATTTTATTAGGGTATCATGAGTTTAATGATGGCAATGTCAATGGTCAGTTACACATCTATGATGTTAATGACTTGTCTACACCCCAAAAAGTTCTCAATCAACCTTTCTCTACTATCAACGAATCTAGGTTCGGAATGTCAGCTTCGATTGGTTATACTATGACCTCTCCTGCTGCGGCATTAGAGACTGTGGCTACTGAGATAACTCCCGCTATCAATGAGTTACGTTCGGAAATATCTGCATTGTCTGGAACTGATACTAGTCTTACTGATAGTATATCCGCTAACGCTTCTGCTATCGCTGCTGAGACTGCTGCTAGAACTGCCGCTATTGCTGCAATTCCTTCTACCGACTTGAGTGACTACTCAACAACCGCTGAGATGAATACTGCAATTACTGCTGAAGTCGCTAATGTTGTAGATGCTGCTCCTGCCGCATTGGATACGTTGAATGAACTAGCAGCTGCTCTTGGTGATGATGCGAACTTCGCATCAACAGTTACCACCAGTCTTGCCTCTAAGGCAGATGATGCTGCAACTACTGCTGCTCTTGCTACTAAGGCAGATGGTGCTGCAACTACTACTGCTCTTGCAACTAAGGCAGACGTTACTACTGTTACTGCTATCGAAGATTTCTTGAATGGCAATGTTTCTGACGTAACTCCGGAAGCGGTTCCATTGACTAAGATATCTCCTATTAGTTCAGGTTCATCACATAGTGATCGTTTCGGATCTAATATGATTATCACTAACGACTATGTGATCGTTGCTGCAGATAACTATGGGTCTGATCAACATGGACAAGTTTTTGTGTATGATAAAAATAACACAGAATCTGTTCCATCAGTCATTGAGATGCAAAATGAAAGTTCTCTTATCAACACTCAATATGGACCTAGCTTCGGCGAAAATATGGTATGGTCAGAGAATACTAAGACTCTAGCGTGTTCATGGTCGACTTCGGTCAGTAGTTCAAATACAGGCGGTATACAGTTCTTCGATGTCACTGATAGAAATAACATATCCATGAAACATCAATATCTGGGATCTACGGACGATAAGTTGAAAGTAAGAGCAAATACTGACGGAAAGTTTATTGCAACAAGTAAGACTAACGTTTCAGGGTCACAACTTCTACTTTGGGATGAAAATTCTTTATCTGCATCACCCACTGTCTTTGTAAGTCCGACTGGTGTATCTTGGGGGAAACGCGTGGTAGCTGGTGAAGGTCGGATGTACGTATTCGAACAAGCGACCTCGACTTGGTATGAGTATGATGTGGCGACATTGACTCTCCAATCTACTATTACTAATAGTGGGAATTCATACTATGGAGTAATCGGAGGTGGTAAATTTATTAGTTGGTCACCTAATACAATTGCTAACGTTTACGAATTTGGTTCTAATGTTAGGACTGCAATTGACTTGGGTGGAAATCCTTCGAATGCACTTCATGCGACTTCTAGTCATTTATATATCGGATCGATAAAATCAGATCAATATGGTGCCTTGGGAACAGACGAAGGAGTTTTGAAAGTTTATGATCTGAGTGACCTTAATGCCACTCCAGTGACTATATCGACAGCACAGTCGTTTTATGGGTACTTCGGTGGTATCACTGCGGATGACGAGACATTGTATATTACCGAATATGATGGTAGTGGATCATCTTCTCCAAAAGGTATTAATAGATGGGATGTATCTAGTCTTGCCGGTGGTTTCTCATTACAGTCGGATCTAGAATCATTAGTTTCTGTGGAGACATCTGCTAGGGAAATTGCAATTGCTGCCGAAACATCTGCTAGGGAAACTGCAATAACATCTGCTATCTCTACTGCAAGTGCTGATGCAACTAGTAAAGCAGATCAAGCAGAAGTAGACGCTAAAGCATATGCTGATCAAGTTGTTGCTGCAACCGTAGATGCTGCTCCTGCCGCATTGGACACTCTTAACGAGTTGGCTGCTGCATTAGGTGACGATGCAAACTTTGCATCAACAGTTACCACTAGTCTTGCCTCTAAGGCAGATGATGCTGCAACTACTACTGCTCTTGATGGTAAGGCAACTACTGCACAGGGTGCTAAGGCAGACACTGCGGTACAACCAGAAGACTTCTGGTCACTTGCTGATGGATCAACAACAACATATACTGTTGACTGGTCAGCTACTGATTATCAACCAGATTCTGGGAAACAAACGCAAAGTTTTTACAAGAGAGACGACATAGATGACATTAGAGATGCTGTCGATGTTAGAACTAGTCCTAATGGAAATGTGGTTGCGGTCTTTAACAATTGGGTTGGTTCAGGTATCCCATCAAATACAGACATCTCTTACACTGTTAGAGTATATAATGCGAGTGGTGTAGAGATTCGTGAATATGATATGGGCAGCATAGTACGACAATCTAATAACGATTTGTACGGTGCCTTATCAATAGGAGAGAAACTTGTAAGTGCTGAGATCACGGATACTCACGTATTCATAGCATATAGTTACTCTTCAAATGGAGCTGGATATAAAGTATACTCTATAGACGATCTCGATACTGCGATAGGTGGTCATAGAAGTCATTCCAAGTTATTCACTGTTGATTATAATACGATTACCGCAGGGGGTAATCAGAATGGTGTGTATGCATTTATAAGATCTGTCGGTAACGATAAACTAATTGTTACCAATCAATCTAATTATGGTTCGCGTGGTGAATTTGGTGCGACTAATTGGGTAACTCAAGAAGAGATTAGTCTACCTTGGTTGCCAGTTGTTAATCCACAGTACATCAGTTGTGATGTTCATTCTGCATCTGGTTGGGTTTATGTAGCAGGAAGAATGCAATCAGATCCTAATATCCGAGGTTACAATTTCGACACTGGTGCGACACACGTAATTCCTTATTCAACATTTGGACACTGGTTAAAAGGCCCGAACCCAGGCACTCAAGGTGATGTTAGTAGTAAAACAGTTTCCGTGGGTAGTAAGTATATTGTAATTGTTGATAGTAATTCTAATGCTGGTCATGATTATCCCGATTCTTATGGGGACAATCCAGCTTTGGTTTATGAAGTTGGAACTGACAATTTAGTTGCGACTATACCTAGACCGAGTAGCGTCATGAGATGGGGTGCAAGCCCTACTCAGACAGTGACTGCGACAAATGGAGACGCGGTAATTATTCCTGGCTCTAATGTGGGTGACTACAACAACAAAAAGGCCTATATCTTTGATATGGCGTCCTCAGATAAAACCGTTGCAACTAATAGTTGGGATTTAGAACAGGGAGTGTCTTCTGGTAATAAATCATACACTTATATTGACGTTTCAGACAACCATGAAATATTAGTTGCTGAACATAAAGGTGTATGGAAATCAGATGGACCAACTGTTGCCATAAACACTCCTAGTGTTGATGCATCTACAATCGCATCTAAGGTTTATGTTGATAATGTTGTTGCTGCAACGGACGGACGTACTGCTGGTATCAGTGTAGACTCTGACTCCAATATCGCATTGTCAGTAGGCATTGAGATGGGTCAGAACAACATCAAGGATGTTAATGATGTTTACGCTAACCGTGGATTCATTGACACAATTGAATCGAATGACCTAAAAGTTCAAACAGGAACTGTCGATTTCGAAGGTTCTATAGTAAACTTCGGTTCGTCAACAATCATTGGTAGTGGTTTCGGTACTGCTACTAAGGCAGAGGTCGATGCACACTTAAACATTCCTACCGCTAATGCTGGCGAATTCGTCAAGTGGAACGGTACAGACTATGAGTGGACTGAGCTACTAAGTGGTCGTTTGGCAACAGATCAACTTCAGGTTGCATCTGGTGGTTCAATATCCATTACTGGTCCTGGCGGAACATTCGACTTCCAAGACGGTATTGTCATGCTAAGTGGTTCGGATGTTAGAGTTGATACTCCGACAGACGTTGGACAAGCTGCTAACAAAGGGTATGTTGATGGTGTTGTTGCGGCAACTGTAGACGCTGCCCCTGCGGCATTGGATACGTTGAACGAACTAGCTGCTGCTCTTGGTGACGACGCGAACTTTGCATCTACTATAACTAATAGTCTTGCAACTAAGGCAAATACTGCCGATGTCGCAACTGCTGCTCAAGGTGCTAAGGCGGATAGCGCTTTACAACCTGGCGATGCAGTTAGTCTTACAGTAGACAACTCTGAAAAGTTAGACGGTCAACAGAGTTCACACTTCCGTATCGACATTTATGACATTAACGGTAACATCGTTAACTAATAAATTGTATAAATATAACAGGGTGTCACAACGTGGCACCCTAGTTATAAAATAGGAATAGGTTATATGATACCGAACAGTAAAGACGAATTGATGGATTACTGCTTGAGGTCTTTAGGACATCCAGTAGTAGAAGTAAATATTGATGACGACCAATTGGACGATAGAATTGACGAAGCCCTACAGTGGTTTCGTGAACATCATCCAGACGGATCAAAAAGACAATATTTGTCACATCAACTAACACAGGATGATATTGATAACGGATACATCGATTTTGGTGTGGATGTCATGTCTGTTGTCAGGATGTTGCCCGTTAATACTGTACAAGGACAAACAAACTTCTTTGATATTAAGTACCAAATGATGTTAAATGATATCACAGATTTAAATAATTATGCCGGTGATATGGCATATTACGAACAAATGCAACAACATCTATCATTGTTAGATATGAAACTTTCTGGGTTGCCAGAGATAACATTCGATAGACAGAACAATAGAGTAAACTTTTTCTTAAGTAAATCCAAGATTCCAGTTGGACAATATGTTGTTTTCGAAGTTTATGGGATGAGAACTCCCAACTCCGATTATGAATACAATTCATTGTGGAATCATAAATTTATTAAATCATATTCTACAGCTCTTGTCAAAAGACAATGGGGTACTAACCTTATAAAGTTTGATGGTATGACACTGCCTGGCGGTGTTACTGTTAATGCTCGTCAGATATATGAAGACGCTCTCCAAGATATAGAAAAGATTATGGAGAAGTTCCGAGAAGAGGAAGATGAAGGCCCAATCTTCTTTGTAGGTTAATATGGCCACTAATCGTTATATAAGTCAAAAGGTACGTAGTGAACAGAACCTCTATGAGGATTTGATCATTGAGTCTATCCAGTTTTATGGACAAGACGTGTACTATCTCCCAAGGGAAATTATCAATAGAGATCCAGTCTTTATTGATGATGTTCCTTCACGTTTTTCTGATTCATACAAAGTCGAAATGTACATTGAAAACCAAGACGGTTTTGATGGAGAGGGTGATTTATTCACCAAATTTGGTATTGAGTTAAGAGATCAAGCAACTTTTGTTGTTGCACGTAAGAGATGGCAATCTTTAATTGGAGACTATCTCGAATCACAGAAATTTAGACCTAGAGAAGGCGACTTAATATTCCTTCCTATGTCAGAATCTATCTTCCAAATTATGAAGGTAGAAACAGAATCACCATTCTATCAGTTAAGTCAATTACCTACTTTCCGATTGCAATGTGAGTTGTTTGAATATAACGACGAGGACTTCGATACCGGAATCGAGGGAGTCGATATTGTTGAACAGGAATCCGCATTCAAATATGAATTAGTTATGGAAGAGACCTCGGTATCTACCGCATCTCTCACCTCAGTTATTGATAGTAATGGAATGGTCACTGATCTGAACATTATAAATTCAGGTAAAGCATACACTTCAGTACCAACAGTTACATTCTCTTCACCTTTAGACTCTGCTGGGGTTACAGCAGAAGTCACTTTAGAAATAGATAATGGATTAGTAACTGGCGGTATTATTACAAATCAAGGTTCTCTCTATACGACAGCACCCACTGTCACAGTCTCCCCACCATCTTCGGGCGGAATATTCACTGACGGCCAAACTTTAACACAGGATAATGGTGAATATACAATGAAGGGGGAAGTTACTACTTGGAATAGTGACACTAAAACTCTTTCCATATCGCATAGTGGAGCTACAGACGGTAAGTTCCATTTATGGACAACCAACAATCTTATCACTAGTGACACGGCTAACTGGATACCATCTTCTATAACAGAAATTCAAGACATCCATACCGAGTCTCAGAATGAAGTCTTTGATGATTTTGCTTCAGACTTTTTAGACTTTAGTGAGTCAAACCCATTCGGAGATCCATTATAATGTTCGGAACTCATTTTTATAATAAGCGTGTAAGAACTACGGTATCAATATTTGGATCATTGTTTAACAATATACATGTAATACGAACCAATAGTTCTAATGAGGTTATATCTCAGGTTAAGGTTCCTCTCTCTTATGCCCCGAAGAGAAACTTTCTAGAAAGACTGTCGTCAATGGATAACGGTGAAGAAGCTGAACGTAGAGTTGCAATGAAGTTGCCTCGAATGTCTTTCGAGATTGTTGATCTTGCATACGATCCTATAAGACAATTACCTAAAGTTAACGCCTACAGAGAATCTCTATCTACAGATAATACAAAAGACAGAAAGGTTTATACTGGAGTTCCGTATAATATACAATTTCAATTAAATATCTATGCGAAGTCACAAGATGATGCTTTGCAGATAGTTGAACAAATCATACCCTATTTCGCGCCACAATACAATCTAACGGTAAAACCTTTCGCAGACTACCCCAACGTTAAGGAAGATGTACCTGTAGTTTTACAGGGAGTGACATTTTCCGATGACTATGAAAGTGGTTTGGAACAGAGAAGGACGATTATTTATACATTAGATTTTCAGATGAAGATAAACTTCTATGGACCAGATAGGGACCAATCAATAATACGAGAGGTTAATAGTCCCTTGAGTATATTGACCGATCTACAGAATAACCCACCTCTAGAAACTATAAATATTACACCAGACCCTATTGGTGTAAGCCCTGACAGTGACTATGGATTTAATGTGAAATACTTGGATAATGATGGAAATGAAATCTGATAAAGAAAATAACATTGAAAATGATTATGAACATTCTAGAGATACTTATTACGATTTAATCGAAAAGGGCCGAGAATCTCTTGAGTTGATGATACAGGTCGCTAGGGAAAGTGAACACCCTAGAGCCTTTGAGGTTTTGTCGGGAATGATTAAGAATATTTCCGATGTTAATGATAAACTTATGGATCTAAATAAGAAACATAAGGACATCAAAAAACCGGAAGAAAGCACCAATGCGCTTCCAAACGGAACTACAAATAATAATGTTTTTATAGGTTCGACAACAGACTTACAGAGAATGTTGGGAAACCTTGATAATGAAGAAAAGGTGATTGAAGCAGAAGATGCAATCGACAGTTCTGGATCAAACGAAATCTAGTACCGCTGCACACTATCTCGGAAACCCTAACGTAAAACGTGACGGTGTACAAGAGGAGTGGACACAGAAGAAGCTTCTAGAATATAAAAAGTGCATGGAAGATCCATCGTACTTCGCTCGAACCTATGTTAAAATTATATCACTTGATAAAGGTCTAGTACCTTTTGATCTCTATGATTATCAAGAAGATATGTTCGATCACTTTAACGATAATCGATTCTCTATTGTATTAGCGTGTCGTCAGTCGGGCAAATCTATAAGTTCTGTAGCATACCTTCTCTGGTATGCGTTATTTCATCCCGAAAAAACTATCGCAGTTCTTGCGAACAAAGGTGCTACCGCAAGAGAAATGCTTGCGCGTGTGACACTTATGTTGGAGAATCTTCCCTTCTTTCTACAGCCGGGATGTAAGGCACTCAACAAGGGTTCTATAGAACTTAGTAACAACTCACGAATCATTGCAGCTGCAACTTCTGGTTCCTCTATTCGAGGTATGTCCGTAAATCTATTGTTTCTAGACGAGTTCGCGTTTGTGGATAATGATGCAGAGTTCTACACTTCAACCTACCCAGTAGTATCCTCCGGTAGAAATACCAAGGTTATTATTACTTCTACCGCGAATGGTATCGGTAATGTATTCGAGAGGATTTGGACAGGTGCAAAACAAAAAGTCAACGAGTACAAATCATTCGAAGTTAATTGGTGGGATGTGCCCGGCAGAGACGACAAATGGAAAGAAGAAACTATTTCCAACACATCACAAATGCAATTCGATCAGGAATTCGGAAATACCTTTTTTGGTACTGGCAATACCCTAGTCAAAGGGGATACCTTACTTAAGTTGAGGGCGAAACCCTACAAAAGATCCCTAGAACAGGGAGATCTATTAATATATAAGGACCCTATCAAGGATCATCAATACATCACTCTCGTAGATGTAGCACGCGGAAGAGGTCAGGATTTCAGTACGTTCAACGTAATCGATATAACGGTCCAACCCTTTCAACAGGTTGCGGTGTATCGCAATAATAGTATTTCTCCGATACTCTTTCCAAACATTATTTATAAGTATTCGATTCTCTACAATAACGCATATACGGTTGTCGAAGCTAACGATCAAGGTCAAGTAGTTTGTAATGGTTTATACTATGAACTAGAATATGAGAACTTGCATACAGAGTCGGCTATTAAAGCCAATGCTTTGGGTATAGAGATGACAAGGAAGGTGAAAAGACTTGGATGTTCTGCGGTAAAGGATTTGTTGGAAAATAATAAATTAGATATTCACGATGAACAAACTATATCAGAAGTATCAACCTTTACAGCTAAAGGGACCTCATATGAGGCTTCCAATGGAAATCACGACGATCTAATGATGAACCTCGTGATGTTTGGTTACTTTGTATCAACCCAGTTCTTTTCCGATATGACCGATATAGATTTGAAAAGAATGATGTTTGAGGAAAAAATGGTTGCGATAGAACAAGATGTGCCACCATTCGGTATAATAGACGACGGTTCAGATTTTATTAATCGGATAGAATCTGACAATATATACGATACAGGATGGCATGATATAGGTCATACACACATTATTGACGAAGACTGGTAAGTCAAAGATAGAATAATTATAAATAGAACTATTGAGAAAGAATTCCGTATTATGACTAACTTATTATACCTTAACTAAAAAGGACACTATCATGACTCTTAAATTTTCTGAGTCACCAGCAGTACAGATCAAAGAAATTGACTTGACAGGAACGGTTCCTGCTGTCACTTCTACGACTGGTGCATTAGTAGGTGACTTCAATTGGGGTCCTGTCAACAAACCAATTCTAATCGGTAATGAATCTGAATTGGCCTCTGTTTTCGGAAACCCTAACACCGGAACCGTGAATGTAGGAGATTTCCTTTCCGCTTCATACTTCCTAAAATACTCCTCAAGTTTATATGTTGTAAACGTTAATCCAGGCGCTAAATCATCCGATGGTGTTTGTCAGGGTAAATATCCAGGCTCTCTTGGAAACAAAATCGACGTTTCAGTATGTGGTCCAATAGATGCTGCTGACTCTGACCAACTCACTAATGAATTCGATAATTGGACTTACGCATCCGCGTTTACTTCAGCGCCAGAAGGTGATGAGGTACATGTTGTTGTGTTAGTAGACGGTGTTATTACCGAAACTTTCGAATATCTTTCAACTGTTGATGGTGCACTAACAACTAATGGAACTACTAATTATATCGTCGATGTTATTGCAAATCGTTCTTCTTGGATAAACTTTACGTCAGTCCCAACATTTATAGATTTCGATCTTGGTGGTGGTACTGATGGCAATCCAAACACAAGCCACTATATGGACGGTTACGATAAATTTGAAAACAAAGAAGAAATTCAGATCGACTTTTTGATTGGTCCAGCTGGAGGTCTAAATGACATCCCATCTCTCTATTCTAAGTTAGTTTCTATTGCGGAACAACGAAAGGATTGTGTTGCTGTGGTTTCTGTGGATTACAATTCCGCAACTTCTGGTGATGTCTCTGGATATATCACTGCGAACAATTACAACACTTCTTACTTGGTAGTAGATTCAAATTGGTTGAAAGTTTACGATAAGTACAATGATAAATATGTCTTCATTCCCGCTGCATCATCAACAGCTGGTATTATGGCAGCATCCGATGCGGTTTCAGCGCCATGGTTCTCGCCAGCTGGATCACGTCGAGGTCAGTACCTAGGGGTAACTGAACTAGCACATAATCCAACTAAGACTCAACGTGATGAACAGTACAAGTTAGGTGTTAATCCAATTGTAAGTATGTCGGGTCAAGGTATTATGTTGCTCGGTGATAAAACTCATCTAAAACGTCCTTCAGCATTCGATCGTATTAATGTTCGTCGATTATTCTTAGTAATTGAAAGAGCGATAAGCGAAGCTGGACAAAACGTTATGTTTGAATTCAACGATGAATTCACTCGTGCAGAGTTTGTCAATATTGTAGAACCATTCCTAAGAGAAATTCAGGGTCGTCGTGGTATCAGTGATTTCCGAGTTGTTTGTGATGAAACAAACAATACTCCAGAGGTTATTGACCGTAACGAATTTATAGCATCTTGCTTCATCAAACCAGCACGTTCAATCAACTACGTAACTCTAAACTTCGTAGCTGTTAGAACTGGTGTTGATTTTGAAGAAGTCGTTGGCACAGTATAAGGGGAATAGTCATGTCATTAAGAGTAGATGATTTTAAAGCAAAATTAAAAGGTGGTGGTGCACGTCCTAATTTATTCCGTGCAACAGTCAACTTCCCAGTATATGCCGGTGGTGATGTGGAACTCACTTCATTTATGTGTAAAGCTGCGCAATTGCCAGCATCAATCATGAATGTTATTGAGGTTCCTTTCCGTGGTCGTCAGTTAAAGATTGCTGGTGATCGTACTTTTGAAGTATGGTCTCCTACTGTAATTAACGACACTGGTTTCGAAGTGCGTAATGCTTTGGAAAGGTGGATGAATGGGATGAACGGTCATAGTGCAAATACAGGTATAACTAACCCTGTAGCATACCAAGCTGACCTACTTGTAGAACAATTAGATAAAGATGGATCAGTCCTTAAGACTTATAAGTTCCGTGGATGTTTTCCGACAAACTTAAGTGCTATCGAGTTAAGTTATGATACAGTAGATACTCTAGAAGAGTTCACTGTGGAGTTCCAAGTACAGTACTGGGAAGCAGATACTACTAGTTAATATTGGTATAAGTATATGATACGGGGGGAAGGTTTCTTCCCTCCATATTATATTATAGGGTAAAGGTATGGCAGATCAAGACAATAGTATTCTAAAAGCATTTGGATTCGAATTAAAAAGATCCAAGTCACAATCTTCTGGTGAGGAAAACAAAAAACTTCCTTCCATAGTTCCCAAGATTGATGAGGATGGAGCTGGTTATATAACCGCTTCCGGTTCACACTTTGGTCAGTATGTTGATATGAATGGTAAGTCCGCTAAGGACAACCATCAGTTAATCAAAAAATATCGAGGTATTGCGGAACACCCAGAGGTGGATGCTGCAATCGAGGATATTGTTAATGAATCTGTAGTGGCTTCAGAATTAGAAGCTTCGGTATCATTAGATTTGGATAAAGTAGAAACTACCGATAAGATTAAGAAAACTTTACATGAAGAGTTTGACGCTATATGTTCTATGTTAAATTTTGAAGAACATGGTCATGATCTGTTCCGTAGTTGGTATGTCGATGGCAGAATATATCATCATCTATTGGTCAACGAAAGTAATTTGAAAGCTGGTATTCAGGAGATACGTCCTGTAGATGCCACAAAAATAAGAAAAGTGAAAGAGGTAGAATACAAAAAGGATCCAGTTACGGGAGCTAAACTTGTAGATAAGGTAAAAGAATTTTACATTTATCAAGAGAAAGCAGGCTCTAATCAAGGCGTAAAGTTGTCTCCAGATTCTGTTTCGTATGTTACTTCGGGTCTATTGGACCCAGAAAAGAAGAGAGTTATTTCTCACCTACATAAGGTTATCAAACCAGTTAACCAGTTAAGGATGATGGAAGACTCTTTGGTTATCTATAGACTTGCACGTGCACCAGAACGTAGAATCTTTTATATAGATGTTGGTAACTTACCCAAGGGTAAAGCGGAACAACACATGAAAGACATTATGACTCGTTATAGAAACAAGTTAGTCTATGATGCAAGTACTGGTGAAATGAAGGATGACCGAAAGCATATGTCTATGCTTGAAGACTTCTGGTTACCCAGACGTGAAGGTGGTCGAGGTACTGAGATTAGTACACTACCAGGCGGAGAAAACTTAGGTCAGATTGATGATATTGTTTACTTCCAAAAGAAGGTGTATCGTTCATTAAATGTTCCTATGAATCGTTTGGAACAGGAAGCTCAGTTTAGTCTTGGTAGAGCTACAGAGATAAACAGAGACGAAGTTAAGTTTCAGAAGTTTGTCGATAGATTAAGAAAGAAATTTTCTAATCTATTCATATCAATTCTTAAGAAACAATTGCTTCTGAAAGGTGTGTGCACTGAGCTAGATTGGGAAAGTTGGAAGTCAGATATCAACGTTGACTTCTTGCGAGACAATCACTTTGCGGAACTAAAAGAATCGGAAATACTTAGAGAAAGACTCCAGACTATGGATCAAGTCTCTCAGTATGTAGGCGAATATTTCTCGCGTGAGTGGGTAATGAAGAATGTCATGAGATTTGGTGATGAAGATATCGAAGATATGGCAAAACAGGTCGAAGCTGAAAATGCACAAAGCGACGACGAAGTAGATGATGAACTTGGAGTATAATATGAACGAAGATAATCAAGAAATGACAATAAATGATTTTATTAATGCCGTAGGTGAAAAAGAATTCAATAGAGCTGAATCTATATTTTCTAGTGTTTTGGGTGACAAGGTTAATACTGCACTGGATGCAGAAAAAGTTGTTGTAGCATCTGATATTTTTAATGAACCCTTAGAGAATGAAACTGATTTAGAATCTGAGTTGGAGTCCGAGTTGGAAGAAGAGGATTCTGAAGAAGAGAGTGTTGCGGAAGAAGACGCAGTATAAAATATTTTTATTTTAAGAATGTAATTTGTATAAATACTAAGTAAAGGTATTAAATTGAAATCTTTTAAAGAAATTAGAGAAAAAGGAAAACAACCGAAAGGTGATGTTGTTTTTTCTGGTAAGGCTGGTGGACGTATTGCTAAAGCTTCTGTCTCTATTATTAAGGAACCTAAAGGTTTCACTGTTTACATTGATGGTGACAAACTAGATGTATTTAAGTCTCAGGGTGAAGCAATGAAAGCACTCAAGAGTACGGTAAAAGAACTAGGCGGTAAACTATAATGAAACTTATTACTGAGTTTAATGAAAATAATGATGTACAATGCATTGTGGAAGCCAAAGAGAACGGTGAGAAATCATACGTTATAGAAGGCGTTTTTGCGCAAGCAGACAAAAAGAATCGTAATGGTCGTGTATACCCGAAACCTATAATGGAATCGGCAGTATCAAAATACGTGACCGAACAGGTTAACAAGAAGAGGGCGGTAGGTGAGTTAAATCATCCTGAAGGCCCAACTGTTAACTTGGATAAAGTTTCGCATCTCATCACTGACCTTAAATTAGAAGGCAATGATGTGATCGGAAAGGCACAAATACTAGATACCCCAATGGGAAAGATTGTCAAAGGTCTTCTTGAGGGTGGTGTACAGTTAGGTGTCTCAACTCGTGGTATGGGAAGTCTTGAGACAAGAAATGGCGTAAACTACGTCAAAGAAGACTTTATTCTTAGTACGGTAGATATCGTACAAGATCCAAGTGCACCTGATGCTTTCGTTAATGGTATAATGGAAGGTGTAGATTGGATTTGGAATAATGGGATTCTAGAACCTCAAGTAATTGAAGAGATGGAGACTGAAATCAAACAAGCAACGGTTGCGCATCGTCCAGAAGTGCAAATTCGTGAGTTTAAGAATTTCCTCTCGTTAATCAAATCTAAAATATAGGAGTCAATTATGACTGAAGAAAGTAAAGTCGAAGTTGAACTTCACGACGAAGATATTAACGAAATCGTGGAGGAAACTCTCGAAGAAGCGCAAGAGCCTAAAGGTGGAGCAACAGACGTTAAAGCGCCAAGCGAAGACGAATCTATTGCATCTGTCGATAAGGCGACAAAAGCGACAACTAAAACTTCTTTGCCTAAAACAAAAGCTGGTATGATCAATGCTATGTATAAAAGCATGAGCAAAATGAAGAAAGGTGATCTACAAGCTGCATACTCAAAAGTATGCGAAGGCGTTGATGCTGAAGACCTAGTAATCGAAGGTTCAGATACTACATCTGAAATCGATGCTCTATGTCAAAGCGAAGCGACTCTTTCAGAAGAGTTCAAAGAAAAAACTGCGGTAATTTTTGAAGCTGCTGTCAAGTCTAAGTTATCTGAAGAAGTTAACCGACTTGAAGAACAGTATCAGGAAGAACTCGCGGAAGAAGTTGCTACAATCAAAGAAGATTTGGTTTCTTCTGTCGATTCATACTTGAACTACGTTGTTGAGTCTTGGGTAGAAGACAATAAGGTTGCAATCCAGAACGGTCTCCGTACTGAAATTGCTGAGAACTTTATGACCAAGATGAGAGACGTATTTGTAGAATCTTATGTCGAAGTACCAGAAACTAAAGTTGACCTAGTTGACGATCTATCAGAACAAGTTACAGAACTAGAAGAGAAGTTAAATTCTACTACTGGTGATGCAATTGCTCTAGCTGAAGAGTTAGAAACTTACAAACGTGAGTCTATTATCTCCGAAGCATGTCGTGACCTAGCTGACACCCAAACTGAGAAGTTAAAAGGACTTGTAGAAAGCATTGATTTTGAAAGTGAAGAAGAATTCACTCAGAAAATTGCTACTATCAAAGAATCTTACTTCGCTAAAGAAATCGTAGAGCAGACCAATGAAGCTGAATCACTTGTTGAAGAAGCTGATGAAGAAGTTGAAGTTTCTTCAGTAATGGAGCACTACTTAACTACTCTTAGAAAAACCTCTAAAAAATAAGGAATTACTAAAATGCAATCTTTTGATACACTAATCGAAAAGTGGTCTCCAGTACTGAATGAAGAGAGTGCCGGAACTATTCGAGATCATCAGCGTAAAGCTGTAACTGCTGCCGTTCTTGAGAACCAAGAAAAAGCAATGAACGAGCAACACCTACAAGAGTCTGGTTTCATCACTGAAACTGCGGCAAATAACACTACATCACAGTCACGATGGGATCCAGTATTGATCTCATTGGTACGTCGTGCAATGCCTAACTTGATGGCTTATGACGTTTGTGGTGTTCAACCTATGTCTGGTCCTACTGGTCTTATCTTTGCTATGAAGTCAAGATATAATGGCGGTTCAACTTCTAATGACGAAGCATTTTTCGACGAAGCTAAAACTGGTTTCTCTGGCGACGGTTCAAACAAGCCTGCTGACGGTTCTGGTTTTGCTGGTATCGATTCTGAAGGCGCTCGAGTAACTGATCTTGCTGCTGCTGGAATGGAGACAGCTGATGCTGAAGCTCTAGGTAACACTGGTAACTCTTTCGCTGAGATGGGTTTCACTATCGAGAAGTCAACTGTTACTGCAAAGTCACGTGCTTTGAAAGCAGAATACTCTCTTGAACTTGCTCAAGACTTGAAAGCTATCCACGGTTTGGATGCAGAAACAGAATTGGCAAACATCTTGTCAACTGAAATTCTTGCAGAAATCAACCGTGAAGTTATCCGTACAATCAACTCACAGGCAATCACTGGCGCACAACAAGCAAACGTTACCAAGAAAGGTATTTTTGATCTTTCTTCAGATGCTGACGGCCGTTGGTCTGCTGAGAAGTTCAAAGGTCTAGTTGTACAATTAGATCGTGAAGCGAACGTAATTGCTAAAGAAACTCGTCGTGGTAAGGGTAACATCGTTATCTGTTCTTCAGACGTTGCTACTGCACTTTCTGCTTCAGGTATGTTGGACTACACTCCTGCTATGAGCACTACTCTACAGGTAGACGACACTGGTAATACTTTTGCTGGTGTTCTTAATGGTCGTACTAAGGTTTACATCGATCCATACGCAACTACTGATTATATCACTGTCGGTTATAAGGGTACTAACCCATATGACTCAGGTATTTTCTACTGCCCATATGTACCTCTACAGATGGTTAAAGCTGTCGGTGAGAATGACTTCCAGCCACGAATCGGATTCAAGACTCGTTATGGTATGACTTCTAACCCATTTGTTGGACCTACTCCTTCAGATAACCTAGCTGCTGCTAAAACCAACCAGTACTACAGAATCTTCCGTGTGGACAACATCCTCGCATAAGATTATAAAAACTAGAATCCCCAAAAGGGATCATTTTAGGGGAGACTTCGGTCTCCCTTTTTTTTATCTTAATTTTTGTATAAATAAAGGTATAGATTAAAAGAGGTTATCATGCCAGTCACAACTACTACAGGAATACTAGAAAGTACTCTAACAGAGAATAAAGGATTTCTACAGCCTACTGGGTTTCGCATTGTCATCAATAAAGGGTACTATGCAAATCTACAATATTTTGCGCAGTCAGTGATGCATCCCGGCGCTACAGTGAATGTAGTAGACCTTCCTGTCAGACAAATAACTTCAGTCCCTCTAGCTGGAGACAAGATTACGTATTCAGAATTAGAACTTACTCTTATCTTAGATGAAGATATGACTGGTTATAAAGAGATGCAATCTTGGTTGGAGAGAACAATAGAAACAAATACCAGAGGAATACTAGAGACTCCGGTATCATCAATATATTCAGACATAACTGTTATAGTTTTGTCTAGTCAAAATAATCAATCTGTGAAGATTAAATATCAAGACTGTATTCCAACGGCGTTAAGTGCCATTGATTTAAATGCTACTACAGGAGATGTAACATATCTAACGTTTAATGCAACGTTTAGATTCGCTCAATTTGAGATTATATAATGAAAAATTATGAAATACGTAATGAAGAATTGATCGACATTCTCGAACAGTTTCGTTACACATACATTGAAAAATACGACATCATAAAGACCAACACCATTTTTTCTCCGGAGTTTGAAGGTGAGGCTGACTGGTATACTGGCGAAGGTTTTATGCGCCAAATAATATCTATGAAAGAAAATCATAGTGGTGCAGCTGAAAAGTCCTATTCGGTTGCGATAAAACCTGATCATTATAATGGAAAAGATTCTAGATATAATTTGGACTATTCCAATCTCAACTACTTAATTCAATCTGAGTTAGGTACACAAAATTCCGCCTTGAGTCAGTTTTATCCATCTAATGGATTTATTGGTTGGCATAACAACGCAAACGCTTCAGCATATAATCTTATCCTAACATGGTCCGAGACTGGTGAGGGTTGGTTTAAATATATAGATCCCAAGACACATGAGTTGATTACAATGGAAGATTCTTCCGGTTGGACACTTAAGGCTGGATACTTTGGATCGTATGATAGTGGAAATGTTGTTTACCATGCAGCTAGAACCTATTGTCCTAGGATTACTCTTTCCTATGTTTTAGGTCATGATAAGTCCTACTGGCAGGACTGTATTGAACATATAAGTACTAAATGAATTATTGAAGGATTATATTATGTTATTAGATTTAGAATCTATAATGAAAGAATGGGAAGATGATTGTAAGATACCTCAACATCAATTAGATGAGGTCTCACGACAGACGCCCAGTCTTCATGCAAAATATCTGCAAGTATTATCTTTAACTAAGTTGAAACTTAAGAGGATAGAAAACTCACAACAAAACTTGTTGAAAGACAAGTGGTTGTATTATAACGGTAAGATGGATCAAGATTCTATTCTTTCTAAAGGATGGCAACCAGATCCTTTTAATGGACTAAAAATTCTCAAAGGTGACATGGATTATTATTATAATTCTGATCCAGAAATACAGGAAGCTGACGAAAAGGTTCAATACTATAAAATTATGATACAGACTCTAACAGAGATAGTTGACTCTCTGAAGTGGAGACACCAGACAATTGGTAATATTATAAGGTGGAAACAGTTCGAGGCGGGCGGTTAACATTCGTATAGATATATTATGGAAAAAATTCAAATACAAATGAAGAATCATGCGCAACTTCTTGTGTCTGCGCATCCTTCTATTGACCAAGAACTGAGGGAGTACTTTGCTTTCTTTGTGCCGGGTTATCAATACATGCCCGCTTATAAACGTAAACAATGGGATGGTCGAATAAAGTTATATAACCAGATAACTAAAGAGATGCATGTCGGGTTATATACACATCTTCGAAGATTTTGCGCAGATAGATTTTATCCAATGGAAATCCTAGATCATCCAGAATATGGAATACCCTCATCGAAAGAGGAAATTGATCACCCTTCTTTAATAAAAACTATGACTAGTTGGGACTTGCCATTTGAGTCTAGAGACTACCAATACAAAGCCATTACGCATGGCATAGAAAATAAAAGATGTTTGTTACTCTCTCCTACCGGAAGCGGTAAGAGCTTTATTATATACAACTTGATGCGTTTTGTCAAGGAAAATAACAAAATAAATAAAACATTAATCATCGTACCTACTACTTCCTTAGTGGAACAGATGTATAAAGATTTTTCTGACTATGGTTATGATGTAGATAAAAACGTACATATGATTTACTCTGGTAAAGACAAAGTTACAGATAAACCTATTATCATATCTACATGGCAATCAATTTATAAATTTGGTGTTGAGTGGTTTGAACAATTTGGTGCTGTATTTGGTGATGAGGTACATTTGTTTAAAGCAAAATCTTTATCTACTATGATGGATAAATGTATCAATGCAAAATATAGATTTGGAACCACCGGAACTTTAGATGGGACTGAAACAAATAAACTTGTATTGGAAGGGTTATTTGGTCCTGTATTTAAAGTTACTAGTACTGCGCAATTACAGAAAGACAAACAATTAGCTGATCTGGATATATCTGTTTTGTTGTTACGTTACCATAATGATATATGTCATTTCATGGACGGTAAGACTTATCAAGAAGAGATAGATTGGATTGTTACGAATGATGCAAGAAATAATTTCATAACTAAATTAGCCGTAGATCAAAAAGGAAATACTCTAGTTATGTTTCAGTTTGTTGAGAAACACGGAAAGGTTTTATTTGATAAGATAAAGGATTCGGTTGATGAGGATAGAAAGGTATTTTATGTCTCCGGTGAAGTTGGCGCAGCTGACAGAGAATCTATAAGAAGTATTGTCGAGAAACAGAAAGACTCGATCATTGTAGCTTCACTTGGTACATTTAGTACTGGTATAAATATTAAAAACTTGCACAACATTGTGTTTGCGACACCAAGTAAATCCCAAGTAAAAGTGTTGCAAAGTATTGGTCGTGGATTAAGACAGTCCGATAATGGAGAGACTACAAAGTTATTTGATATTGCTGATGATTTTCATAAAAAGGGTTATAAGAACTTCACCCTAAAACATTCAGCTGAAAGGATTAAGATATATACTAAGGAAGGGTTTAAATATAAAATATACCCTATTGATATGAAAACTTCTCAACTTAAGGATGATGATGAAAGTTAAAAAAGATGTTCGTCAATTAAAAATGTCTAATGGCGACGAAATAATTTGTGAGGTTCTAGAAGAACATAAAGGACACTTTATTGTTAGAAATGCTTTAAAGCTTACGGAAAAATTAACTAAAGAAAATCATAAGTATTTTACTTTTAGTTCTTACATGACCTATCAGGATGGATTGCTTCAAGTCATTATGTTAATGACTCCTCATATGATGGCTTTCGGTGTTCCCACTAAAGAAATGATACTTCAATATGATGTAGCTCTAGAACAGATGGATAAATTATTAAACGATCCTGAAGAGGAACTTGTTTTAGATGAAAATGTAGAAGACTGGTTAAAAGAAATCGTTGGTGAGGTGAATAAGAAAACTATTATACATTAGTTTTTGTTCTATTCATCCCTCCGGAGCAGTAGATATATTATACACGATAAGACAAGTATTGTCAAGCACTTTTTAAAATAAATTTAGTTATTGACAAAAAACATAAAATAGTGTATAATACACACTATTAACAAATATAAATGGAACTAATATTATGGCAAGTGAAGCATCTAAAAGACCACATTATGTTAACAATAAACAATTCAGTCAAGCTGTAGTAGATTATGTTTTGCATGTGAAAGAAAGTGAAAAGGATGGTCTATCCAAACCAGTAGTTCCTGATTATATCGCTGAATGCTTTCTTAAAATATGTGAGGGACTATCACACAAAGCAAACTTTGTTCGATACACATATAGAGAAGAGATGGTTATGGATGCTGTAGAAAACTGTCTTAAAGCAATTAATAGGTTTGATCCAGAAGCTGCAACTCGTTCGGGGAATCTTAATGCGTTCGCATATTTCACACAGATTTCTTGGTATGCATTCTTACGTCGCATACAGAATGAGAAACGTCAACAAGATATAAAGATGAAGTATATTTCTGAAGCTGCAATAGAAGACTTTTTGGTGAATGGAGAAAACATAGATGGTCATATTCATAACCAACCATTTGTTGATGTCCTCCGACAGAGAATTGATATTGTAAAGGATGCTGATGGTCACTTCAAAGATTACGCTAAGGAAGAAAAGAAAAGAAAAAGAAGAGCCGTTAAAGTCGATTCCGATCTCTCAGATTATTTGTAATAAAACACTTGACATTTACTTATGAAGTATGGTATAATTACCGTATAAATTTATAGGACTATATTATGAAGATTGCTATTCTCAATGATACTCATTGTGGTACAAGAAATTCTTCCGACATCTTTATGGAATATCAGGAAAGGTTTTACACTGATATATTTTTTCCATATCTACTAGAAAATAACATAACTCAGATACTTCATTTGGGCGATTACTATGACAATAGGAAAACCATAAACTTCAAGTCTCTCCACAGGAATAGAAAGGTGTTCTTGGAAAAACTAAGAGATTATGGTATCACTATGGATATAATTCCTGGCAACCACGACTGTTACTATAAGAACACTAATGACCTAAATGCATTAAAGGAACTACAGGGTCATTACATGAATGAGGTTCATTTAATTGAAGAACCTCGCGTTATGGATTATGACGGATGTAAGATTGCCCTTATCCCTTGGATAAACCCTGAGAATGAAGAGGATACTCTAGAGTTTATCAGAACTTGTAAGGCAGATATTGTTGGAGCTCATTTAGAATTGACTGGGTTTGAAATGGACAGGGGTCTAGAGTGTAGGGATGGAATGTCCCCTACTCATTTCGATAGATTTGAGATGGTCATGACTGGACATTTCCACGCTAGATCTACTAGAGGTAATATTTACTACCTAGGGTCCCAGATGGAATTCTACTGGAATGATTGTAACGATAACAAGTATTTTCATATTTTTGATACTGACACTAGAGAACTTACACCTATTCGCAATCCTCTTACTATATACGAAAAGATTTATTATAATAGTGAAATTATAGATGTGTTCCAAGACTTGTCCGGAATTGATAATAAGTTTGTTAAACTGATTGTCGTTAATAAAGGAGATCCCTTAACTTTCGAGAGGTTTGTTGATCGTATTCAGATGCGACCTATACATGAACTAAAAATTGTAGAAAACTTCAAAGAGTTTGTTGGTGATGCTGTCAATGGTGATATAAAGATCGATGACACTACTGACTTGGTACACAAGTATATCGATATGGTTGATACTGATCTAGACAAGAATAGGATTAAGACGGAACTATCCGAACTTATGATTGAAGCTCAGAATTTGGAGATAGCGTAATATGGTCACGAAGAATGATATCACTGGAGATGTTATACGGTCAAAAACACCTAGTGAGAAGTATTCTGAAAACTTCGAGAATATTTTTAATAAGACTTCAACTAGAGATGGTAGTCATATAAACATATCTGTCTTTGATATAAACTACATGGAAAGACATAGGGTCAGCGTTATAACTCCATCTGATTTTGTTGGTCGTGATATGTTCAAAATATACGACGCTAAAGTTACCGCATACGGTCAGACTATGGGAGATGCGATCAGAGCCTTTCTTCACGAAAAAGAAAAGTTATAAAGTTCTTTACATTTTGTTCTGATTGTGGTATAATACCCTTCCTTAATATAATTTGTTATGAGTAATACATTTTATGATAATATTCAAGAAACTTAGATATAAAAATTTTTTATCTACCGGAAATAGTTTCACTGAAATAGATTTGCAAGATTCGTCCACTACATTAGTTGTTGGTCAGAATGGCGCTGGGAAATCTACTATGTTGGATGCTCTATCCTTCGGTTTGTTTGGTAAGGCTCATAGGAAGATATCTAAACCTCAACTCGTCAATAGTATAAATGCCAAGTCTACTATGGTTGAGGTTGAGTTTAGTATTGGTTCTAAGAACTATAAAATAGTTCGTGGTATAAAACCAAACATTTTTGAGATCTATGTCAATGGAGTGATGATCGATCAGAGTTCCCATGCGAAAGAGTATCAACAGATACTAGAAAAAAATATTCTTAAACTTAATCATAAATCTTTTCATCAGATCGTTGTTCTAGGGTCTGGTTCTTTTGTTCCCTTTATGCAATTGAGTCAAACGCAAAGACGTGACGTTATCGAAGATCTTCTTGATATTAATGTATTTTCTAAAATGAACCAACTCCTAAAGGAGAAGATTGCATTATTGAAAAACTCTATAAGTGATAATAACCACAGATTGGATGTTGTTAACACTAAGATAAATTCTCAGAAAAAATACATTAGAGATCTTACAGCTATTACTGTTGCGAGTAGAAAACAGAAAGAGAAAGATATTAAAGATCTTCATAAGAAGATAAAACAATTTTCTAAACAGAATACTGATTTGTCATCTAAGATTGAAGAGTTACTTCCAGCGCACACGAATGAGATAAAAGGTCTGAATGAAAAGAAAACTAAACTAACTTCCTATAATACACAATTTAAAACTCAGGTTAGAGGTATAGTAAAGGAAGCTAAGTTTTTTGAGGATAACGAATCTTGTCCAACATGCGAACAAGTTATTGGTGATGATTTACGGAAAGAGAAGAAGGATAAAGCTCAGTTTCGTGCCAAACAACTAAATGAAGCAATGCATAAGGTTACTGAAGAACTGTCTGAAGTCAATTCCGATATAGAAAGAGTTAATGAGGAATTAGTTCTTATTCAGAAAGATCAAACAGAAATGTACAGTAACAATAAATCTATCAGTCAATTCCAGACTCAGATAGATAGAATACAGGCTGACATAGATAGTCTTGTTGATAGTGAAGGTGATATGGGTCAAGCGAATAAAGACTTGGATGAATTGCGAGATCAGTTACATTCCTTCCAAGATGAGAAGTATAAGTTAAATGAACAACACTCTTACAATCAGGTATCTTCTGAACTTTTGAAAGATACTGGAATTAAGACTAAAATTATTAAACAGTATATACCTGTTATAAATCAGTTAACGAATCAGTACTTACAGACTTTAGACTTCTTTGTTCATTTTGATTTAGACGAAAGTTTTCAAGAGACTATCCGATCTAGACATCGTGATTCATTCACCTACGATTCTTTTTCTGAAGGTGAGAAACAGAGAATAGATTTATCGTTATTGTTTACTTGGAGACAAGTGGCTAAGATGAAGAACTCTGTTGCAACAAATCTTTTGATTCTAGATGAGACTTTTGATTCTTCTCTAGACGAAGACGGTGTAGATAACTTAATGAAGATCATCTACTCCTTGGGAGACGACACAAATGTTTTTGTTATCTCTCATAAGGCTGAACTTGAGGATGCTCACTTTGAGAATAAACTTGTGTTTAGTAAGAAACAAAATTTCTCCACATTAAAAAAAGTTGCATAAAGTGCTTTACAAAAGTGTAGAAATAGTGTATAATGTATGTCATATTAACTAAGGAATTATATTATGGAATTATCAGATCGTACTCTATCAGTTCTCAAGAACTACTCTAACATTAACCCTAACATCGTTATCAGTGAGGGTAATACTATTAAAACTATGGCTGTAGCGAGAAATGTCGTATCTTCAGCTACTGTCGACGAGACCTTTCCCAAATCATTTGGTATTTATGATTTGAATGAGTTCTTAAATGTTCTTGGGTTGGTTGAACGCCCCAATATAAGTTTTAGTGAAGATTATGCAACCATCACAGATGGTTCAGGACTCTCTTCTATTCGTTACTTTTACTCTGATCCGGACATGTTAACAACCCCCACAAAGGACATTGTAATGCCTGAAGGTGAGGTTAAGTTCACTTTGAGTGTGGAAACTCTCGCCAAGATTAAACGTGCTTCTTCAGCTTTAGGTCATCAAGAGATTTCTATAACACCATCAAACGGATCTATCGCTTTAACTGTAGGAGATTCTAAAGATCCGACTTCAAACTCTTTCTCTATAAGTGTGGATGGTAGTTATGTTGAAGACATGGACTTCAGTTTTATTTTAAACGTTAACAACATCAAAGTTGTAAATGAATCTTTCGAAGTTTCTATCTCTAGCAAACTTATAAGTAACTTCCGAAGCACACATTCTAATATTGAATACTTTGTCGCTTTAGAAAAATCATCGGTATATGGGGAATAAATAGATGACCGATCAGAAAAAATTAAATGACCTAGCCAATAAAATTGCGAGATCTACTGTTGCTGTTATTGATACTATATCTGGTAGAGGTGGGTTTAAGGGTGAAGAACTTCTTACTATCGGACAACTAAGGGAACAGTCTATTCAAGTTATTAGTTTGGTTGAAGAAGTTTCGGAAGAAAAAACGGAAAAGTAACTAGAGTCCCATTCGTCTAGTTGGTTAGGACACTAGGTTTTCATCCTAGCAACATCGGTTCGAATCCGGTATGGGATGCCAAATTTGCGGAGGTCAGTTATTGGGTCGATGAGTACCACTCATTGAAGGTAGGGGAAGTTCCTACACTCCGCTCCAATATTGCGGATATAGCTCAGTTGGTAGAGCGCAACCTTGCCAAGGTCGAGGTCGTCGGTTCGAACCCGACTATCCGCTCCAATATGCGCCCGTAGCTCAGTTGGATAGAGCAACAGCCTTCTAAGCTGTGGGTCGCACGTTCGAATCGTGCCGGGCGTGCCACACCGAAACCCGAAAGAACTGTTTTCCAGTCCAGTTCTTTCATACACAACCTAGTTGATTGGAATACGAATCGGTTGCCCGTCGACTGATTAAGAGACTAATGTTTAGATCTGGTTGTCTAGATATAGGGCGGGCCGAACATGTACACAACTATTAAGATAGACTTGAAACTGATTGACAAACCTTACGTATTATGTTATAATATGTGTATTGACTTATATATTATGGAGTAACTATGAAAGAATTTCTATGGGTGGAGAAGTATCGCCCTTCAAAAGTATCGGAAACCATTCTCACAAAAGATCTTAAAAACACTTTCCAGTCTATTGTGGATGGTGGAGATATGCCCAATATGATGTTTAGTGGTACGGCTGGTACTGGTAAAACCACTATCGCTCGTGCCATGTGCGAAGAACTTGGACTTGACTATATCGTCATCAACGGTTCTGAAGAGGGTAATATTGATACCCTACGTGGTAAGATTAAACAGTTCGCCTCGTCCGTATCTCTCTCAGGGGGTTACAAAGTTGTAATCCTTGACGAGGCGGACTACCTTAATCCACAGTCTACTCAACCCGCCCTTAGAGGTTTCATAGAAGAGTTCTCTAAGAACTGTCGATTCATTCTCACTTGTAATTTTAAGAATCGTATAATCGAACCATTGCATTCTCGTTGTTCTAATTATGAGTTTACTTTTGGTAAGAATACAATGGTTCAATTGTGCGGTCAGTTTATGACTCGTCTTCAAACTATTCTTAATGAAGAGGATGTCGAGTATAATAAAGATGTTGTTGCTGGTCTCATTATGCGCCACGCCCCAGATTGGAGACGAGTCCTTAATGAAGCTCAAAGAGGTTCTATTAGTGGTACCTTACTAACTACTGTTATAGATAATGATAATAATAGTAATTATGCACAACTATTTTCTCATATCAAAAACAAGGACTTCAAAAAAATGCGCAAGTGGGTTGTCAATAATATGGACTTAGAACCCGCTTCGATATTTAGAGATGTCTACGACAATATGCAAGACTATGTAGTGTCCGAGAGTATTCCTCAATTAGTTCTTATACTTGCGGACTATCAATACAAAAATGCGTTCGTGGCAGATCACGAACTTAACTTAGTTGCCTGTCTTACCGAAGTCATGGCCAATGTGGAGATAAAATAAAATGGGTAATATGGAAGTTATGACTTATACTAAAAGAGAGCTCCTCAAGAGAGACAAATCTTTAAAAAGTTTGGAAAGACTTATTCAGTCTATTGAAAGATGGCATCTAGACAGAAATCTGATCGAGGGTTCCAACGACAAAGATCAGTTCTGTAAGTTGATGCAGGAGTGTGGAGAACTTTCCGATAATATTTGTAAGGGTAATGATATCTCAGATGACATTGGGGATATTATGGTTGTCCTCATTAACATTGCTGTAAGAAATAATTTGTCTTTAAAACATTGTTTAAACGTCGCATACGATGATATTAAAGATAGAAAGGGTCGAATGGTCGATGGGGTTTTTGTTAAAGATTCTAATTAAAATATATAAGGTTTGTTATGAAAAAGGTGAAATCACTTTCCCCATTCGATTTTCTGAATAGTATAAATGATTCTAAGATAGATATTATGTCTATAGATACTGATAACGAAAAGGTTTATAATTCGTTTATGGTTAATCGCAGTCTTTCTTATTTTCCCGACACAGTTTTTATGGCTAATGAGATGAACAGATTCCATCATCTCGATAGTAAACTACAATATCATTTTTTTATAAATATTGTACGTAAACGTAAACGTTTTAGTAAATGGTCTAAAGCGGATAATATTAATAACATAGAAACTGTGAAAGAGTATTTTGGTTATAGTGATAGTAAAGCAAAACAAGCATTAACTATATTATCGAAAGAACAGATTGCGGTGATACAAAATAAGGTTTTTAAAGGTGGAAGAAAATAATTTAGTAGAATGGAATCCTCTGAAGATGTTAGAAATAGTGTTGACAGAACCCGATGATTTTCTCAAGGTGAGGGAAACTCTAACTAGAATTGGAGTGTCGTCGAGAAGAGACAACACATTATATCAATCATGTCACATACTGCACAAACAAGGTAGATACTTTATAGTTCACTTTAAGGAATTGTTTTTATTGGACGGTAAGAAATCTAATCTGGAAGAGAATGATATTATGAGAAGAAACACTATAGCTATTCTCTTACAGGATTGGGGTCTTATAGATATTGAAAATAAGAATATGGTAAAAGAATTTGCCCCAATGAGACAGATTAAGATAATATCTCATAAAGATAAAACTAACTGGAATTTGCAACCTAAGTACAATATAGGAAATAGTTGATATAGGATTGTATTATGGTAGGATATGGAATTTTCTCTGAAGAAAGAGAAAAAAATATAAAAACAAAAACGCCCTTTTTCGGAAAACTTCCAATTGATGTTCCTTCAGTTTTTGATTGGAACAAGTATATGCACTTAATGGATTCTCACCCCGAAGAGTTGTATGATAGAAATACTAAGAAGATGAGACTTGGTTTAAACTCTTTCCACAGTCGTCCTTCCGCACCAGAATTCGCAAAAGAAATAGTCTCCGAAATGGAAGACTTCTTTTCTCTCCATGAAGGTAAGATAACCAATATCGCATTCAGTGGTTTTGGTAGGGAGAGTGACAGTTATCCTTGGCATAAAGACTCTATGGATGTTTTTTTATGTCAGGCTATATCTACTATAGGTTTAAGGATAGAAGGTATCAATGATAATGAAGCTTTCCCTTTTAGTGCTGGAGACTATGTTTGGATTCCTAGAGGAACTCACCATCAAATAATACCTAAAGATTCTAGAGTAACTTTTTCTTTCGGTGTGGAAGGTGATCCGGACCCCTCAACATATTTCTAAGAGTAGGGGGCGTTGTTCAAAACATCCTCTATTACGACTTGCATAGTCAAACCTTCGTCCTTAAAAGATAAAGTTATTCTATCACAGTCGTAATTAGTGTAAGACTTACCATTCTTGTCCACTACTTCTATGCGTGTTGTTGTGGCTGGTATTTCCTGTCTAAAATTGTTTATGCCAAATGGATAGTTGATATCTGGATTATCCTCTTCATGTTGGCGCTTCCATTCTTCGTAGTCGTGCCATTCTTCCTCATTGTCGTTCGACATAGTATTCCTTAAAAAAAAAAACTTTATTTTTTATAAACTTTGTGTTATAATACTTATATATATAATCGGGTATGCCGAATGGTCGGGTACCCATTAATCTTGCATGAAACTAATGGAGAAAAAATATGACTACTGTAAAGCAATTATTCCCACGTAACGCGTTTGTGGGTTTCGATCATCTTATTAATGAGTTGGACTTCGTTGCAAAAAACGCAAACGATAACTATCCTCCTCATAATATAATAAAGGTATCAGACACAGATTACCTTATTGAAATCGCTGTTGCGGGATTTACCCAAGAACAAATCGAAATTGAATCTATAGAACGTACTCTCACTGTTGTGGGTGATAGTAGCGGTTCTGCTGACAAGGATTATATCCATCGTGGCATCTCAACAAGAAAGTTTAAAAGGGTATTCAGATTGTCCGAATATGTAGAAGTGGCTGGTGCCCTTCTTAAGGACGGTATTCTATCGATCCAAATGGAGATAGAGTTACCTGAAGAAAGGCGACCTCGCAAAATTTCAATTAATTAGCGAGGAGAATCTAATGCGGACTATAATCAGAAAGACTAAAAAAACAGTGAAAAAAATGGAAGTAGAACATTTTGAGTATCTGGTAATCTCAGTCTTAATGGCAAGTTACTTTATGGCAATATTTCCACTAAGGTAACACCGTCAAGAAACTTTTTAAATAGGGTGAGTCTAAACCGCTCACCCGACCTTTTAGGAAAATATATGATAGCGTATCAAATTGTAATGAAAGGAGACTATAAGTCTGAACAATACGCGGAAATTTCTAGAAGATCCTTCCAACCAGTTATCGATGCTGGTATCATTTCCGAAATAAGAACCTTTGATGCGATAACACCACAATCCCCAGATTTTGAGGAACACTTGAATCGATATGATTGGTCTCCCAGTTTGATGTTCGCAGACACAAGATCTGGCAAAAAAACTCAGGATCATTCTGAAACAGAAAAAGCTGGCATGTGTTCTCATTGGGAACTTATGAGAATGCAATCTGAATCTGACGAAAGATTTTTTGTGATGGAACATGATACCTACCTGTTACCTCAACACTTGAATACTTTCGAATTGATGGTAGATTTTACTCGATCACATCAACCTTTTTATGTAAACATTGGTTTGTTTATGGGTTGTTACTCTCTAGATACTCATTGCGCTGCCTGGCAGTACGATCTTTTAATAAATAAAGATTTCCCTATAAACTGTGGTCCTTACTGCACTCTTCAGAGATTGTATAGAACATACTCTACTCAGTACTTAGAGAAATCTGGCGTTAGATACCACGGTAAGGAAGTTACCGTCGTACACCCTTGGACTCAATGTACCACTTTGGGATTTGGTAGAGATTGTGGAATTTACTTTAACAAACCAGATTTAGACGAAGAGAACAGTATACCCAACCCAACCACTCAGGTAGTATCCAAAAGTCTGATGGTCACTCAAGATCATCACACATACATAGACCGACATATAAAAAAACCTTGGACAAGACATAATTATTTTCACGTTATCGATTAAAAAGACTTTACATTCCATGCTGAATAGTGTATAATACCTGTTATATATTATGGAGACTTTATGGAATTTTATACATCAGTAACTCGTTACGGTAATAACATCCTCTACCGTGGGTATAAAGACGGCGTTCGTGTAAAAAAACGCGTTCCTTTTCAACCCACACTTTTCATTCCTACCCCAAAACAAAAGACTCCTTGGAAAGGACTAGATCAAATTAATCTAGAACCCATCCAGTTAGATTCTATGAAGGAAGCCTCAGACTTTATAAAACGTTATGACAACGTAGAAAATTTCCGAGTCTATGGTATGAACAACTTTATTTACCAATATATTTCTGAAAAGTTTCCCAACAACATAAACTTCGATTCCAAAGATGTTGAGGTAACCTACATAGATATTGAGGTTCACTCTGAGGAAGGTTTCCCCGAACCAACATTAGCGCAACATCCTGTCACTGCTATCACGATAATTCAGAGAGATGGAATTCGTCGGGTCTGGTCTTGTATTGATTATGAGAATACTAGAGACGATGTTCTTTATGTTAAGTGTGAGACTGAAGCTGAGTTGATGACCAAGTTTATTGAACACTGGAAAGAGTGGACCCCCGATATCATCACTGGATGGAACAGTACTTCTTTTGATATGACCTATCTTATTAATAGGACCATGCGTTTGTTCGGTGAGGAAGAGTCTAGGAAATTTTCTCCTTGGGGTGTGGTCAGACTTAAGAAGGGTCGAGTCAATAAATTTGGTATGGACGAAGCTGACACATTTGATATTATGGGTGTGGCGCAACTAGATTACTTTGATCTATTCCGTAAATTTACTTACAATACATTAGGTCAACAAGAATCCTATAGACTGGATCACATCGCAAATGTTGTTCTTGGAGAACGTAAGTTGTCCTATGAGGAACACGGAAGTCTGCATAATCTATATATCGAAGACCCACAAAAATATATTGACTACAACATTAAAGATACCGAACTCGTACTTCGCATTGATGAAGTTCTCGGCCTTATTGATTTGGTTATGACAATGGCCTACCGAGCTGGAGTTAACTATTCCGACACCCTAGGTACGACCACTATATGGGATGTCATTATCTATCGTATGTTGAACCAATCCAAGATTGCATGTCCTCCCAAGATAGAGAAGTCTAAGACCCCATATCCCGGCGGATATGTTAAGGAACCTCAAGTTGGTCAACATAACTGGGTAACTTCATTTGACTTGAACTCACTCTATCCCAATCTGATCGTTCAATATAATATGTCCCCCGAAACTGTCCTTGATGGTATTGTCCCCGATGTATCGGTAGAGAAAATACTAGAAGGTAATTTGTTTAAGGATGACTTTGATTATACAAAACTCTGTCACTCTATCGCTCCCACCGGAGTCAGATTCTCTCATGATCGAAAGGGTATTGTCCCAGAGATTATTACTCGTTATTATAATGATCGTAAAGTTATTAAGAAGGAGATGTTGAAGACCCAACAAGAGTTTGAGAATACCAAAGACCCTTCGCTTAAGAATAAGATATCCCAACTTGATAACCAACAAATGGCAATCAAGATTCTTATGAACTCACTTTATGGTGCTTTGGGTAACCGATGGTTCAGATATTTCGATCAACGTGTTGCGGAGTCTATTACTATGGCTGGACAGTTAGCCATTAAGTGGGCAGAAAGAACCGTCAACGACGAGATGCAAAAACTTCTTAAGACGGAGGAAGACTATGTTGTTGCGATCGATACCGACTCAGTATATATCCGAATGGAATCCTTGGTCGAAAAGTTCTCTCCCAAGAATCCTGTTAAGTTTTTAGATAACATTTGTAAGGATCATTTTGAACCTGTTCTGACTAAGTCGTATCAGGAGATGGCTGACATGACTGGCGCGTATGAAAACCGAATGGAGATGGGTCGTGAGGTAATCGCGGACAAGGGTATCTGGGTAGCCAAGAAACGATACATCCTCAACGTACATAATAATGAGGGTGTCCAGTACGCAGAACCTAAACTAAAGATGATGGGTATCGAGGCAATCAAGTCTAGTACTCCTATGACGGTCAGGGATAAGTTCAAGGAAATCTTCCACGTTATTATAAATGGTAGTGAGAGTGATACTCAAAGTTTTATAAGAAACTTCCGCACAGATTTTCGTACTCTTCCCCCAGAGTCGGTATCCTTCCCTCGGTCTGTTTCTGATCTTAAGAAGTGGAGAGATGCCAAGAGTATATACTCAAAAGGTACTCCCATACATGTTCGTGGTAGTTTGTTGTACAATGATCAGATTAAAAAACTTTCCCTCGATAAAAGATATGAATATATTAAGAATGGTGAGAAGATCAAGTTTTGTTATCTTAAGATGCCTAATCCTATCAGTGAGAACGTAGTATCTTATCCTCAGTTCTTACCGCCCGAGGTCAATCTACATAAGTACATCGACTATGATAAGATGTTTGATAAGACTTTCCTCGATCCATTGTTACCTATACTAGAGGCAGTTGACTGGTCAGCTGAACCTCGCGCATCACTTGAGGATTTCTTCTGTTGACAAATACTCCTAAGTATGTTATAATACCACTATGAATTACGAATTAACTATATTCAAAAATCAGTTTGATAACAAGACTCATAGAAAAGTTTCTTACGATACTTGGGATAAGTTCGTCCAAGAACTTTATGGATTGATCAAACAAAAAGGAAAGAAAGGTGGAAATAATTCTAGTCCTCTTATTAGTCCTGCTGTTTTTAAAACCGATAGTACGCGTTCTAATGACAATACTTTATATTGGGGTGGTTGGTGTGCTGTTGATGTTGATACTCATAGGTTTTCTAACAGTGTGGACACTCTAAATGAACAACTTTCTGAACAACTGGGAGATGTCGATTATGTGGTTTATAGCACTGCTTCTAGTCGCATGGATTATCTTAAATTTCGTATTGTATTTAGGATTGATGAACAGATACAGAGAGATAATATCAAAGCGTTCTGGCACGCCCTCAATACCGAACTGGGGGAAATGGGAGATCCGCAAACTAAAGACTTGGCGCGTATGTATTATGTACCAGCTGATTATCCTGACGCCTATGGTTTTATTTTTCATAATACATCTGGTAAGGCATTAAACACTTCCGAACTTATCTCTAAACATCCTTATGTTCAGAAGACCGGAAATTCTTTTCTTGATAGATTACCACCACAAATGCAAAGTGCGGTCATAGAACATCGTAAGAATAGTCTAAATAATACTGAGTATCGATGGACGGGTTTTAGAGATTGTCCATTCTTTCCAAAAAGAATGGCGATGGAATATCAAACTATAACTGGAACTGGATGGTACGCAAAAATGTACCAGATAATGATAGCGATAGCTGGAAACGCTATAAAGAAAGGATACCCAATAACTGCAATTCAGATTGCTGAATTGTGTAAAGAGTTTGACGCTTGTAATGGCAATTGGTATGAGAATCGTCCAATTATCGTAGAAGCCGATAGAGCGCTAGAATACGTTTATAGGAAAGGTTAATGAAAATATTAGTAACTGGAGCCGCAGGATTTATCGGTTCACAATTAACAAATAGGTTAAGGAATAGTGGACATGATGTTCGTGGTTTAGATAACTACAACAATCATCTTTATGAACCAGAACTGAAAAGAGATAGAGTAAATCATTTTGGATTAGATGTTTCTGAATGTGATCTGAGAGATAGGGATGGATTAAGAATTGTATTGGGTGACTTTAGACCTGATACTATAGTTCACCTTGCGGCACATGCTGGAGTTAGAGATTCTTTCGGAAAGGAATCTGAATACCATGCAAACAACATTGACGGTACACAAAACCTTATTGAAATGTGTAAGGAAGTTGTTCCTGATGTTAGAGTCATTTATGCATCAACTTCTGGTGTGTTTGGTGGAACCGAGATACCTGAAGATGGATGGAAAGAAAATCAGATACTCGGAAAACAGTTAAACGCCTACACTTATACCAAATACATCAACGAAATTCAGTTTGAGATATCTGGACTGAATAATACAGGACTTAGATTCTTTACTGTATATGGCCCTTGGGGAAGACCCGATATGGCTTTGTTTGATTTTACTAAAAATATACTTGACAAAAACGAAATAAAAGTGTATAATTATGGTAATATGAAAAGAGACTTCACATACGTTGAAGATATCTTAGATGGTATTGAAATCGTTATTCACAATAATGAAATTGGGAATAGTGAAATCTTTAATATTGGTCGTGGCAAACAAGTTGACCTTATGCATTTTGTAAGGGAGATTGAAAAGAACTGTGGTATAGATGCCATAATTGATTTGGTTCCTAGACATCCAGCAGATTCTTTAGAGACTTGGTCTAATACGACTAAACTGGAGGGATTGGGTTACGTCCCTAAAACTAATATCGAAGACGGTATTAAAAACTTTTATGCGTGGTACAAAGATTACCATAAGGTTAAATAATGAATAATGAACCATTGAGTCCTAATAACCAATTCCGACTTGCTATAGTAGGTCATGGGTTTGTTGGACAGGCTGTAGAATATGCATTCACCCATCCTTTGGTGAAGTCTTATGCTGTAGACCCAAAATATAATACTTCCATTGATGACTTGAAAGAGTTTTCTCCTCATCTCGTATTCGTATGCGCACCAACACCACAAGGCGAAGATGGTAAGGTTGATGCTACTATTGTTATTGATGCAGTACAAAAATCTCTTATCCATACTAAAGCATTAGTTGTTGTTAAATCGACAGTAACTCCCGATATAATTGATAAGATTTATAGTTCTATGGATCTTAAGGATACGGATCGTTTTGTTTATAACCCAGAGTTTCTTACAGAGTCTAATGCCAAGGCGGACTTTGTCAATGCTGACTATCATGTCATGGGTGGATCAGAATCTGCAACTCGTGAACTAAGTGAAATTTATGATATATTTAGTGGATGTGCATCTAATGACTACCACTATATGACAGCATTTGAAGCTTCCTTTGTAAAGTATACAATCAATTCGTACCTAGCGACTAAGGTTACATTCTTTAATCAGATTTATGATTTGATTAATATGTATGGTTGCAGTTACAATATTATATCACGTACTGTGGGATTAGATCCCAGAGTCGGAATCGGTCATACACGTGTGCCGGGCTTCGATAAGAAACGTGGTTTCGGTGGCGCATGTTTGCCGAAAGATACTAATGCTCTCTTAAAGTTTTCTGAACAGACTGATGAAGATGGGAACATAGTATCAATGGATATTCTAGAAAGAATTCTAGATATCAACACTCGTTACCGAAAGGACTATGAGTTAGATGATCGTGAAAGAGTTAATAATATTACATTTGTGAATTTTGGAGAAGATAAAGAATGAATTTAATGGATAAATTGAAAAAACAGTCTAGAGTAAAAGATAGTTCTACCCTTGCGGATAGTAAGTTTTTTACTGAAGTGGATATGGTTCCTACTGAAGTGCCTATGGTAAATGTAGCACTCTCTGGTTCTACTGATGGGGGAGTAACGCCAGGCCTTACGGTTCTTGCTGGTCCATCTAAACACTTCAAGACTTCCTTTGCATTATTGATGGCTGGTGCTTACCTTAAACATAAAAAAGATGCAGTGATGCTTTTTTATGATTCTGAGTTTGGATCTCCTCAGTCTTATTTTGATCAGTTTGGTATAGACACTACTCGTGTATTACACGTACCTATCAAAGATGTTGAGGAATTAAAGTTTGACTTAATCAATCAGTTAGAAAACTTAACTGAGAAAGATGATGTTATTATAGTAATTGACTCTGTCGGTAACCTTGCATCTAAGAAAGAATTAGATGATGCTAGAGATGGTAAGTCTGTTGCTGATATGTCACGTGCAAAAGCGTTCAAGTCTTTATTCCGTATGGCAACACCATACTTAAATATGAAGAAGATTCCTATGATCGCTATTAACCATACATACAAAGAGATCGGTCTCTATCCTAAAGATGTTGTCTCTGGCGGTACTGGTATCATGTATAGTGCAGACAATGTATGGATCATTGGTCGTAGACAGAACAAGACTGGTACAGAAGTTACTGGTTATGATTTTGTAATTAAAGTTGAGAAGTCTCGATACGCCAAAGAAAATTCTAAGATTCCTATCAGTGTGTCTTGGAATGGTGGTGTAGAAAAATGGTCGGGTCTACTTGATGTGGCATTGGCTGGAGGTTATGTGGAAAAACCATCTAACGGTTGGTATCAACGAGCTGGAACTGATAAGAAGGTTCGTAAAGATGTTACTCTCACAGAAGACTTCTGGTCTCCTATATTTAAAGAAACTGACTTCAAAGACTTCCTAAAGAAACAATATCAAATAGGTCTACAGAGTGTTGTTGAACTTGATATCGAAGTAGAGAATGAAGCAGCATAATTTATTTTTAAAAGGGGGTTTACAAACCCCCCAGAATAGTGTATAATAGGGTATTATTATGAATGAACAATCTAATCAAACTGAGAATGTAGATTATGAGTTAGTACCTGTTGGTGAAGCAAGTAACCAACAAGCCTGGCACGTAAGAATTCTTACTGGAGATTTTGTTGAAACTGTAATTGTGTATGGTAACATACAATTTGACGGAGAGATGGATAGACTGAAGTTTAGTTTTTCGGTAGTCTCCTCTCCCATTGATGGTCTTACATCTGAAGATGTTGATTTACAAAACAAGACCACAAAAATACTTGAGAATATTCTTGAGGTAGCATATAATGAAGGTAGCTTAGTTACAGGAGATGATGAAGTTGGAGATAACACTGGAACAGACGATTCTGAGGAATCTGTTAACGAATGATGATTACGCAAGAAAGGTTGCTGCATTTTTACAACCCGAATACTTTGAGGGGGTCTACAAAGGTCTCTTTAAAGAGTTCACGTTATTCATTGCTAAATACAATAAACTTCCTAGTATGGAAGCTTTCAAAATTGAAATCGATTCTGGCGACAGACTAAACGACGAACAGTATCGACACGCAATAGAAATATTGCCGAATATATTTACTCCGCAAAAAGAAAACTTAGAATGGTTGATTGATTCCACTGAGAAGTGGTGTCAAGATCGTGCCGTGTTTAATAGTGTCATGGAGTCAATTCAGATAATTGATGGAAAACATCAAACTCTTTCAAAGAATGCTATACCCGATGTACTTAGTAAAGCACTTGCTGTTACATTCGATACAGCAGTTGGTCACGATTACTTAGAGAACATAGACGAAAGATTTGAGTTTTACCATAGACAAGAGGAACGCATTCCTTTTGATCTAGATTACTTTAATCGTATTACTAAGGGTGGACTTCCCAATAAGACTTTGAATATTGCTCTCGCTGGAACTGGTGTTGGTAAATCTTTATTCATGTGTCATTGTGCAGCTTCCGCTTTATCACAGGGTCGTAATGTCCTATATATCACTATGGAAATGGCGGAAGAACGTATCGCAGAACGTATTGATGCGAACCTTCTGAATGTTGATATAGGTTCTCTTGAGTATATGCAAGAGGATAAGTTTAAGGATAGAGTGAAGTCAATTGCGGATAAGACTCAAGGTAAACTTATTATTAAAGAATACCCGACTGGTCAAGCAAACACTTCACATTTTCGTGCATTATTAAATGAGTTGAAACTTAAGAAGAATTTTGTACCGGAACTTATTTATATTGACTATCTGAATATTTGTGCCTCTGCTCGAATGAAGTCTATGGGAGGTTCGATTAACTCCTATACTTACATAAAGTCTATTGCAGAAGAGATGAGAGGTCTTGCGGTAGAATTTAACTTACCAATAATGTCTGCGACTCAGACTACAAGATCAGGTTATAGTAATGATGATGTCGGTCTTGAAGATACTTCTGAATCATTTGGACTGCCTGCGACAGCTGACTTAATGTTTGCTCTCATATCAAATGATGAACTTGCAAACAACAATCAAATATTGGTCAAACAATTAAAAAACAGATATAATGATCCAAGTGTCAATCAAAGATTTACTATAGGTGTAGAAAGATCTAAGATGCGACTTCACGATGTTGATGAGAGTCTTTGTGTATTAAACAAACCTGAAGAAGATACAGGTCCAGTTTTCGACAATAGTGCTTCTGGACAAAGAATAAAATCAGAGAAGGGAAATTTCTCAAACTTTAAAATGTAAGGAAAGTTTTATGACTAGTTACGAATTTACACTAACTTGTTTGGTCTTAATGGCTATATCATATTATACAGGTAGGTACTATGGAAATCAACAAGGTATAAAATCTACACTGAGTTTTTTTGAGTCTCAAGGAATAATCGATGTTGAATATGACAGCGATGAAGACCATTAAAAACTCCTTGACTTTTTCTTTTGATTAGTGTATAATACACGTTATATTATTAGGTTTTATTATTATGATTCTAAACAAGACTGATGCTTACCATGCAGCAAATATATTCGAGAATTTCTTTGATACCTTTAATCGTATTGATGATTATATGCGTCAAATAAAAATGGAAAGAATGGAAACATTTCCTTATTCTTTGCCCGGCATGGGCCCAGAAAACGATTTATTTGATAAATTCGATATGCACCCTAAAGATATGGAATTTGTGGTAATGCCATGTAAACAGGATCAGTTTATGTCCTACATGGAAATAACGACTTCAGCTCCGGTTGAGAAGAGCATCCCAGGCAAACAAATGCTGTGGTTGGTCAAAGAGAAAAATTCCGGAATGGTTATGGGCATGATTCGTTTCGGTTCTCCTACAATAAATTCTCGTCCTAGAAATGAGTGGTTAGGTAAACCTCTCAATACTCTAGACCCAGCTACAATGAAGAGATTCAATGATTCTGTTATCATGGGTTTTAATATTGTGCCTACACAACCATTTGGTTTTAATTATCTTGGCGGAAAACTTCTTGCCGCTATCTGTTGTTCACATACAGTAAGAGAAACTCTCAATAAGAAGTACAACTCGAATATCTGTATGTTTGAGACAACATCACTCTATGGTTCGTCTAAGTCATCTTCTATGTATGACGGAATGAAACCATTGTTACGATTTAACGGTCTGACAGACTCTAACTTCGCTCCGCTCATAAATGATGATAACTTCCGAAGACTAAACGATTGGTTCAAGGAACGCAATGACGGTGACTATTTGGTTCCAGCTGACGCCAGTTCTCGAAAGTTGAAAACCCAAAGTAAAATGGTATCTATTATCAAATCCTCTCTCAAGTCATGTGATGAAGATGCCTATGCGAAGTTCTGTCAGACCTTCCTAGATGCTAAAGGATTAACAGAAAGGAAACGTTCTTTCTATTCTACTTACGGTTATGATAATGTTCCGCAATATCTTAATGGTGAAACTGATACATTAATAAAGAAAGAGAACTTTGATAGATTCGAACTTGAGAATGTCATCGAATGGTGGAGAAAGAAAGCTTCCAAACGATACGAGAATCTTAGGTCGGATAACAGACTACGTCACCAAGTTGAGACTTGGAATGTTAATGCTGAAGATATTGATATAATTCGTTAAATTATTTTTAAAATAAGTGTTGACAAAACTATTCCTCTGTGTTATAATACTTGTATTAAAACTGAGAAAGCATATAGGATTATATTATGAGCATGAACGATGTACTACAAATAGAAACCTCTGCGACTGTGGGTAAGTGTCCTTGGGGTATTGGAACTCAAGTCTCTAATGACTTGTCTCCACAACAAATGATGGAGAAGTCCGGAACTAATTGGACCGTAGAAAAATGTCCTACTTTTGCCGCAAAGGACGGTGTAGACCTTATACCTACTGGTAAAGAAGCTCTCGTTCGATCTTCCGACAATAAGGTCCTAACCCAAGTGGGCGGTAATTGGGAACCTTGTCAAAACGAAACTGCTTTTGAATTTTTCAATGAGTACTGTTTAGAGGGTGGTATGGAAATGTCTACCGCTGGTTCTCTGAAAGGTGGTAAGATGGTTTATGCAATGGCTCGCATCAAAGAGTCTTTCGACATCCTTGGTGGTGACCAAGTTGACTCTTACCTTCTATTCTCTAACCCTCACGAGTACGGAAAATCAATTGATATCCGATTCACTCCGGTTCGTGTAACATGTATGAATAGTCTTGCGATGGCTCTAAAGGGTCGTGCTATAAATGGCGCGAAGATTAACCATCGTCGTGCGTTTGATGCTGACCATGTCAAAGTGACTATGGGTATCGCACATCGTAGATTTGAGGAATACAAAGAAGTTGCGAAGTTCCTTGCGAGTAAAAGATTTACTCCAGAATCTTTGATCAAATACTACAACGAAGTTTTTCCTAGAACTTATCAGGGAAAAAATCAAGTTACTGTCAACGAATACAAAGACTTGACTACTAACGGTCAGAAGGCCTTTGATGTTCTTCAGACTCAACCTGGCGCAGAGTTTGGCAGAGGTTCTTGGTGGCAAGCACTTAACAGTGTAACTTACTTGACTGATCACGAGATGGGTCGTAGTGCGGATACTCGAATGACTTCTGCGTGGTTTGGTTCTAATCAAAACCGTAAACAAGTCGCACTATCTCAAGCAATTGATTTCGCGGAGGCAGCATAATGAAATTTTTAGATTTTGTAGTAAATTCTTGGAGGTCTGTTATGGACCTCCGATTCAACCCTTTGAGATATATTCCCGATCCTGTACTTCAGTCTTATCTTATGTTAGCTCTATTCACCATGTGGAGTGGTTTTTTCGGGTTGATTGCTATCTACTATTTTGGATGGCTTGGTTATAGTATTCCTGTTAGTATTGGAGTTCACCTTGCGATACTTATTCCTACAGTTATTACTAATGCGGTTTTCCTCGATGCTGAAAGAAATAATGCTCCGTGGTTAACCAAGTGGAAAAATAAGAAAACCTTATTTAGTTATTTAAGGGGAAAGAATATAGTAAGGTGGGATTTAGACAAAGAAGGATAATAAAAATATATATATTATAGGATAAATTATGAAGTATGATAACGGTAAACCCGATTTGAGTTTGATACCACCGGAGGCCTTAGTGGAAATTGCCCATGTAATGACATTCGGTGCGGAAAAGTATGCTAGAGATGATTGGAGACATGATGGTGGTAACACCGAGTGGTCCCGAACCTACGCGTCTATCCAAAGACATCTAACATCTTTTTGGTCGGGTGAGGACTTAGATCCTGAGTCTGGTAGAAATCATTTAGCACATGCCGCTACTCAACTTCTTATTCTTATGACACATCTAAGTGATGGTCATTTAGAGTGTGACGATAGGTATAAAAAAAGATGAAGATAAAAAGGTTGTTATGGAAAATATTTTCTAGTACTGGAGTGATTTGGTTATGGGTAGATTTTCTTAATCAAAATCGTAAATATAACAGGAAGAATTTAATTTTTTATTCCAGTTTATGTTGGTTGTCTTTATTTTCTATTCTGTTTGCCACAACACATTCTCCCATATATGGGTTCCTAGCTTGCATGTTACTTATCATGTGGGTATTATTTAATACTCTTTATAGGATATCAGAATCTCTTGGGTCCTACTTTATTGCTTTATTTTGGGCAAGTGTCTTCGTGGGTATATGGTTTTTTCTTGTTAGACATTCTCATATATTGGTGGATTTACAATAAAATGGAATGCGACTCTAGATTTAAATCTGTCAATAGGATTGAAGTTATTGATGGATCCGGAAGGTCCTATACTAATTTAAAAGTTAAGGATTTTATACTATCCCTTCAAGATGAGGGACAAACATTAAAATTATTTATAGATGAAAGGAAAGATTCAAATGAAAAAAGGTGAAGTAGTATCAGTAGTAAATATGGCTGGCGAGTATGTAGGAAGAATTAAAGAGGAGTCTTCTACGAAACTTGTATTGGAAAATCCTAGAATGGTTGTTAATGGTGACCAAGGTATGGGATTCGCTATGGGAGTGTGTGTCACTGGTAAGGAAAATCCGGAAGAAGTTTCTTTCTATACAGCCGGAATAGTCTTTGTCACTCCGGTAAATGAAGATATAGAGAAGGCATACATAACAGCAACAAGTGGGATCATAATCTAATGGCTGAAATAACTATCCGAAACAAGGAACTTCTTTCTACTTTAGATGGATTTGTTGAAGATATGTTCAGTAATTCTACATACAAAGATCCCAAATGTTTCACTTACCACGAAAAGTCTGATATGGAAAGGGGAGAGTACTATTGTTCAGAAGAGTATCTTCAAGATTGTCTAAGTAGATTCCCCACACTGGTCGGTCCTCCTGATAGATATTTCGCTATTCCTATTGCGAAGTTGGTTAGAGAGTACCCTGACCAGTGGACAGATTATATGCAGAAAGTGAAGTATGACTTTGCCGCAGACTTAGGAGCTCACACCTCAGCATTATTATCATACTATCCGCCAGGCGGTTTTGTGGGATGGCATACTAACTATGATGCAAATGCGTATCAAGTTTTATTCACTTGGTCAAAGGATGGAAATGGTTTTTTCCGGTACCGAGACAAGGACGGAAAAATTGTGACGGAACAGGACGTGCCGGGCTGGCAAGCACGACATTACTATTTTGGTGCGGAACATGAAGTCGAAGATCATTGTTGGCACTCTGCTTATGCTGGTGGTGAACGTCTTACTCTAGCATATAAGTTTGTTAATGATGGTGGCAAACAAAATACAGTAAAGGACGAACAGGCTAGATACCTTAGAGATTTGTTGATAGAAGATATTGAAACCGAATGAATTATGACATAGAAAAGTTTAACGAATTGGGTTATGTTATAGTTACAGACTTCATGTCTGAAGAAGAACACTTTAATATAAATCAAGAATGTCACACGCAAACAGCGTTAGCGAAATCTCTAGAGAGTAATAGAGATGGATGGGTAATGAACTCACCAAATAATCCATGTAAGTTAGACGGTGTTTTCAAGGCTAATAATACCTTTAGGAGTGTAGCGTCCAACCCCACATTAAAATCCATTGCTACAAAAATTCTAGGAAATAATGATATTGATACTTACATATCTAAATTTTTTCCTATGGTTCCGAAGGAAGGTTTCTCTGTAGATTGGCACCAAGATAACTATTATATTAAAGCAGACTCTTCTAAACTGGTGAGTTGTGATTTTTTTGTTAATGGTGCGACTAAGGAAAATGGATGTCTAAGAATAATTCCTGAGTCTCATAAGAAAATACATGATCATGAGAAAGAGTCTCATGGTTTTTTTAGATGGATGAGTGTAAACGAATCTCACCCCTCGATAATCGATATAGAAATGGAACAACCCTTTGCGGTATTTTTTGATGTCAATTTAGTTCATGGTTGTTATCGTAATACCAGCGAGTCTTCGTATAGATATAGTATTGCTTGGGAATACGTAGACAGAAATTATATTCCAAAAACTCATAATGGACATCAGTCACAGGATAGGTTAAGAGTACAATGAAAACACCAATGACACAATTTAGAATAGCCCCTGAATTAAAGGAAAGGTTCAGAAAAGTTTGTGACAAGAAAGAAGTATCTATGAGTGATGTTGTCAGAGAGATGATAGAAGATTATGTTAATCTCAATACCGTGGGGTTAGATCAGGATACTAGTGTGATTATTAATGATGATGTCGATGATGATTGGAGGAAAGTGTTATGAGTTTAACTATGTTGAACGCACACAAGATATTAGATGATATGGTAGACCCTAATGTGGAATCTGTTATGGATTCTTATAGGTCCAGAGCTAAAGCGGGATTTGATAAATATGGAACGGATACCACCAGAACAGATATAGATTTGATGGGTTGGTTAACGCACCTACAGGAAGAACTGATGGACGCTACCATCTACATTGAAAGATTGAAAAAGGAAATAGTATAAATTTTACACTTCTCAGTATAAATAGGTTTATATCCCTTGATGCTACCTTGGGATCTAAACCACCTGAGTATGTGGAAAACTGCTCTTTTATTTAATTTAGAGATCTATTCTGTTATAAATAGTAGTATAATTTATTTGACATATACGATACTACTAGAATGAACTTTCTTACAATGGTAACTGATGTAGGTTTTCCTATTGCCTCCGCTCTCGCTGGGGGTTTCTTTGTATTCCTAACTTTACGATTTATTCTTGATGGTGTTCTTAGTGACATAAAAACCCAACGTGGGTTTGCAAAATCCTTAGACAATCGTGTCAAAACTATGAACAATGAACTTGTTCGTGTCGATGTTCTTATGTGTCAAGCATTTGGAGTTACTCCGGATGTAGATAGAATTGCGCGAGCTGACGGACAAAAGGATGCGAGAAAGGATTGATGGAAGAATTGACTATTGCTGATGCTATAAGTAAATATGGGTTTCCCATTATTGCAGCATTTGGATTGGGTTACTTTATATTTTATATCTGGAAGTGGGTTACGACAGAAGTTGACCCTGTAGTTTCAGAATCTCATATGACATTGATAGCACTTATTGACAGGGTTAGAATGTTGGATAATGATTTGATTCGTATGAAAACTAAATTGGACATGATAATTCAGGAGAAAGAGAATGAAAAAAATAACCGGAACACTGATTAGTTTATTACTATATGCAACTTACTCTTACTCAGATCAAATTACTCATAAGTTTAAATCTCCTTCTTTTAGTGGTATAGGAACTTCTTCACATTATCTTACTATCGAGAATCAAGAAAGATCTCGTAGGGAAGAAATAAAGGATGATATAGAATCGGCAATCGCACAAGCTGAAAGAGATGCAAACAATACTACGCAAGCAAAGTTCTTGCGTAATTTAGAAAGTAGAATATACGCACAGATTGCCAAACAATTGGTAGACAATATGTTTGGTAATACAGATTCCTCGGAGTCTGGTTTTTTTGAGATTGAAGGAAACTCTATCACCTATGAAACTATATACGGTGGTGGAGCTGATGGTACTGACGTGATAAGAATCACGGTAGTCAGTGAAGATGGAACTGTTACTACTTTGGATGTTCCTATCGGTGCTGGTGGATTTTAATGAGACTAATTTTATTATCTCTTATTATTCTATCGGGTTGCGCTGGAATACCCAGACCATCCATAATAGATTGTGAAGATCGAGAAGGTCTTTTGAATCAATATGTTTATGAGTGTAGAGAAAGTGCTGAGGTTGTGACTTTACCGGCCTCGGAGAAACTTGCGAATCTTCCGGCAGCTAAGGTTAGACCTATAGTTGCGGTTTACAGTTTTAAAGACTTGACAGGTCAAAGAAAAAGTCGAGATAATATTGCGGATTTTTCTACTGCGGTAACCCAAGGAGCAGAGGCGTTTGTAATAGACGCATTAAAAACTGCGGGCGGGGGTTCTTGGTTTCGGGTAGTTGATAGAGTAGGGTTAGACAACCTTGTTAGAGAGAGACAGATTATAAGATCTGCGAGAGAGGAGTGGGAGAAGAAAAGTAAAGATAATAAACTCGATCCTCTTCTATTCGCAGGTATTATCATTGATGGAGGTATCATAGGTTATGATACTAACATTGAAAGTGGTGGTAGGGGAGCTAGGTACCTAGGAATAGGTAAAAGTTCTCAATATAGGAGGGATTCGATTGTCATAAGTCTTAGGGCAACATCGACTCTCACTGGTGAAATATTACTTAATGTACAGACAAGGAAATCTATATTGTCTGCTGGTGGTGGTTATGATGTCTTTAGGTTTGTTGATATGGATACCAAACTTATAGAATTCGAAGATGGAAATGGTTTCAACGAAAGTGTCACATATGCAACACGTGCTGCCGTAGAAGAAGCTGTATTAGAATTAATTTACCAAGGGCACGACAGGGGCTATTGGGTAATAGGAGAAACAAATGAAGATGAATAAAAAATCACTATACTTGGTCCTCGGTCTTGCTGCGACTAATACCTATGCTAGTGATGCTAACGACAATGAGATTTTTATTGCACAGAGTGGTGATAACGTTGAGTTGACTATACAACAAATCGGTGCTGGTAATAAATACGGTGGAGATGATTTTACTGGTACATCTATTGATATGACCATGACAATTTCTAACTCGTACTTAGATTTAAAACAAGATGGTGACTACAACAAAATGTTTGGTACTATCGTAACTACTGGTTCGACTATCAACAATTTCACTGTAGGTAACTACAACATATGGAATCAGAAGATAGGTGTTGCTAATGATGCAGATACACTAACTATAGATTCTGCTATAACGGGTAATACTAACACAGTTATTCTAAGAGCTGGTAATGCGGATGATGTTTATAACATATCCACTCCCCTCTGGAATCAGTCCAACGCAGAACAATTTTGGACAGTTAGTGGAAGCACTTGGTCTAGGACTAATAGTGGTCAAACTGCATACTGGGGAACTTGGGATCCTACTGAAGGTACAGCTGATACTTTAGATATGGATCTAGATGTTACTGGTTCGGATAACACATTGAATGTTTTCTTCAATTCGGACAATGCCACTTGGAACTGGGATGTTACTGGATCTAATAACTGGATTCAGACAAGTATGGAAGACGGTTCGGATAACAGACAAACAGTTGGTGTGACTGGTGATTATAACTTTGTTTTCGTGGGTCAGAATACTGGTTCCACAACTGGAGTTACTAACAATGCAATACTCGATGCGACGTTTGCTACCACTCATTCAGATATTAATATTATTCAGTCTGACGCTAACTAATATATCTCTGGGATCTACCGATCCCATTGGTGATATAGTAGAAAGAAATGGAGTTGCCTCACTAGTTCGAAAGGGTGGTGAGGAACTCTCTGTTTCTGAAAAAAATGTCCCAGAAATAAAATTGCTGGATACTGCGGTAACTGGTAATGGAAGAATGCTCATTCAGTTTAAGGATGAGGAAGAACTTTCACTGATAGAACATACAAAAATATATATTGATGAGGCATACTACGATCCTGATCCATCCAAGTCTAGGATGGCTATCCGCATGGCCCAAGGTACCGCAAGATTTACTTCTGGACGCGGTAAAAGAATAAAAAAATCTAATATAAACCTCACTACTCCCACCGCACAGATCGCAGTTCTTGGGACAGACTTCACCACCACTATCGATGAGATCGGAAGATCTCTTATAATATTATTGCCTGACGAAAAGACTGGCAAGTCTTCCGGAAAGATAATGATAAGCAATAATGGTGGAACAACTTTATTAGAAGAACCTTATCAAGCTTCTGTGGTGTCCTCCTATGATACTGCTCCGACAAAACCAGTCGTCTTGTCGGGAATCAATACTTCTATGATTAGCAATATATTCATCATAGTAGAACCGAAAGAAATTGAAGATGTAAAAAGAGAAGAGGGGTTGTCTTCTGAAAATTCTTCGGATAATATATTGGATGTAGATTTCCTAGAGTTTAATGAACTTGAAAATGATTACTTGGAGTATGATGATCTGGAATTTACTGAACTAGATATTGATTATCTGGATGTAGATTTTCTTCAGGATGTCTTGGATATTATTGATGATCTAGATAAAATGACAGGACTAGATAAAGATAAACTAAATACGGGAATAGATCTTACCGGAACTACATTAGGGTTTAATGTCGACACTCAGTATAACACTATACTCGACACTGGTCTAGGAACTGTAAAATTTTATAGAAACATTGACGGTATAATAAGCCTTACATTGTTAATGTCTCAGAACGCAACCATAAGAACTATATCTAATCAGAAAGAATCTGAAATAGTTTTGGGTGACGGACAGAGTGTTATTATAAACATCACTCAGGTTAATTAATATGAAAAAAATATTCTTTATAATTATAATGTTTAGTATCGAATTGTGCGCTGATAATGAGATATATATCAATCAGTCCGGCGATAATCTTAACTTAAAAATAAGACAATTTGGTGACAACAACAAAGTCGATACTGTGATGAGTGGATACCAACTAACTATGGATGTCCTTCAGGAAGGAAATAGAAATGAGTTGTTGAAGTCTGGGTCGGGAATATCTGGAGACGGAAATTCTATTACCACGCAACAATGGAATAACACGATCAGCTCTGATGTAAATAAGATGTACATTGATGTTAACGGAAATAATAACACCGTAAACGTCGGTCAGGGATGTAAATTTGCTGGGGGAATGTCAGACACATCCTGTGATAGAGATACTCATGAGGATGCTGGCCATACACTTTATGTCGATATTCTAGGTGGTAGTAATACTATCAAGGGTGGCCAGAAATCTGGTACAGCTAACCCCGATCACAACTTATCTATAGATGTCGATTCTGATAGTAATGATGTCTTTTACACACAAGCTGGAAGTGGAGAAAAAAATCTAACACTTAATATAGATAATGATTCTAATGATGTTACAGTTAACCAATTGTACGGAACTCACACAGCTAATGTTACCTTAGATGGTTCAGACCCAACCATGTTAAATCTTACACAACAAGGTAGTGGTGTTATGAACTACACCCTAACACAGAACTGTGTGACTTTGGGTGGTTGCACAATTACGGTAACACAACAATGAAAAAGTATTGGCAGATATGGAAACATTCACTAGGAGCATTTGATGAAGAAGATGGTTATAACCCAGATTCTGAGAATGCTATAGCGATAATAAGAACTTTTATAGTGGGAATAAATATTCTTTGTGGCATATTGATTATGGTTAATATTATAAAGGACTGGTAGTAGAATGTATAATTGGAAAGTTGTTCTCATAACAATACTTCTATTGTGTACAGTAAGAGTAATTGACCCCAAACTAGTCGAACAATTCCGACTAAATTATTTTGATTCTCTTCAGTCATATCAAGAACCTATACGATCGGATAACATAGTCATTGTCGATATCGACGAGAAGGCTTTAGATAGGTATGGTCAGTTTCCGTTTAGTCGAGACATATATGCAGACTGGTTGATGTCTTCTCCAGAGAATAGTGCCTATGTTTTCAATATGGGTTTTACTGAAAGGGATAGGTTTGGTGGGGATGAAAAATTTATATCTTCTATGTCTAATAGGGATGTCATTCTATCTTCATTAACAACAAATCAGTTAGAGAGTAATAAGGCACCTCCTAGGGGGTTCGGCAAACTCGGTAATGGAAATCCTTCTGACTGGTTGTATTCCTACAACGGAATAAGAAATCCTATAATGGGAAAGGACTCCGCCGGAGTCGGAACTGTTACTGTCGCCCCTTCTGTAGATGGTATTGTGAGGGAGTCTCCTTTAGCAGTATTATCTAATGATCACCTCTATCCTTCCGTTGCTTTGGAGATACTTCGTGTCTGGGAGTTCCAACCCAACCTCGCAATAAAAATAAAAGAAGCTGGAGTGGAGTGGGTGAGAATGGGTTCACTTCCTCTTATGTACACCACACCAAACTCAAATGTACAAATAGCCTACTGGAACACCTACGAAAGAGTATCCTTTGGAGACCCTCTACCAGATGAAAAAATAATCATACTGGGTTTGAGCGCCGGAGGATTAGTCAATCCTGTCGCGACTCCTACTGGTGCTATGCTGCCTCATGATATCCAAGCACACTTAATATCTACTGTAGTGAACGGTATTCAAATACAAAGGCCTTGGTATGCAGATCAGTTAGAAATACTAGTCATCATTATGTCTTCATTTCTTATCCTTCTCATAGTCTACAAAACACCGACATGGTTTTCCGCCCTCGGTTCATTAGGAATAATGTCTAGTTGGTTTGTTGTGGGTCATTACTATTGGATGGAATCTCTTATACTACTGGACGTATTGTATCCGGTGATGTCATCTTTTGTAGTTTTTGCGCACTCTTCTTTTAATAGATTCTATGTTACTTTCCAACTCAAAGAGCAGATAAAGAAACAATTTGGAACTTATCTATCTCCAGACATGGTCTACATGCTTCAGAAGGATCCGTCACTCCTAAAACTTGGAGGAGAGAAGAAAGAGATGTCCTTTCTTTTTATGGACATATGTGGATTTACTCCTATCAGTGAACACTACAAGAACAAAGACGACCCTGAAGGATTAGTAGAGTTGGTAAATGAATTCTTAGACGCTATGACAAAAATTATATTATCTAATGGAGGAACTATTGACAAGTATATGGGAGACTGCATAATGGCATTTTGGAATGCGCCATTATCCTGTGAAAACCATGCTGAAATGGCAGTTAAATCAGCTATTGAGATAGAAGAAAAAACAAATGAACTTAAAGAAATATATAAAGCCCGTGGTCTTCCTGACATTAATGTTGGTACTGGGATTAACACCGGCGATTGTATTGTTGGTAACATGGGTAGTGAATCCAGATTTGACTATTCGGTTATTGGAGATGCAGTCAACTTGGCAGCTAGACTAGAAGCTACGGCAGCACGAGGAGATTACTTAGAACATAAGACTATTATATCTAGTTATACACAGGAACAACTAAGTGACAGTTTTAGGTGTCAAGAAATAGGAAACATAAAGGTTAAGGGTAAGGAAGAACTAATAACCATTTATAAACCCAAACTTATATAAATAGTATTAAACTTCAACAATAATAAAATATATATGGAGAGATTTTTATGGCTCAATGGTCAGTAAAAAGGGGAGAACATTTTAATCCCAGTAATAACAATCTTCATGAAGTAGTCATGATTGCTGATAAAGACGGTAATATACTGAATACTTCTGGTGCAGCAAGTAACATTCCGCTTGCAGCGGGACAAATTACTGGATATAAACATGTCCATAAATTCGGTGCTACCGATGGTGATGTTACTTCCGGAGTAATCTGGGACGGTAATGATAATAATGATACCTACCCAGGCCCAATAACAGGAACTCCAGAGGTCAATTCTCTTAATAATATTGGAGACATTGTGGTTATCGAAGGTCTAGATTTAGACTTCAACGAACAGACAGAGGAAGTTGCAATCGGTGATACCGCTACTCTTTCTTTTGGACGCGTCTTTCGCGCATATATGTTAGACACTATTAACTTATCTGACGTTACTATTAATATGGCGGGTATCCCAGTAAATATGGCGATAATTCTTGCGGGCAATGGTCAAACCCTTATGGCAGTTTATACTGTCCCTGCTGGTAAGACTGCATACCTATTAGAGTTAACTCTGGGTTCTGATAAGGCATCTACTAACTCTGCAATGATTTACAGTTTGATTGTCAGAGAAGATTTTAACGGAGGTGTACCCAGAATCAAAGGGCAATTTAATTCAGCGGGCGGACAGAATATCCGTATGGAATATCCTGTACCCCTACAATTTCTCGAAAAAACAGATATCCGCATTGATGTTGAGGCTGCTCAAGCAACTTCTTGTAGTGCTACATTTGATTTGATATTGGTAGATAATATATTATAAATAGTATTTGACAAACACAGATTTCTGTGTTATAATAAGCAAACTGCCACACAGGAATATAGGGGAAGAAAAATGAGTAATGAGATAGTAGCTTTAGTACTTTTTGTAGTAGTTATAGGTTTAGTTTTATTTTTCAAAGGAAGAGACAAAAATATTCGAACGGTTCTTAATGGACCTTCTAGACAAGATAAAGAAAAACAAAGATCAGTTTTCGCAAAAATGACTGTTCCCGAAATTAAAAAATACATACAATCTAAAGGAAAATCTGGAAGACTTCCTACTAAAAAGGCCGAATTAATAGATATCGCACTTCATTTGTGGTCAAAAGGATAAATCGTGAAAAAGTTTAAACAATTCTGTGAGGAACTGGAACATCTCGAAGAAGGTGTAAATGATCCTGCTATATTTAAAGCGGTGTTCCTTGCTGGAGGGCCGGGTTCAGGAAAATCTTTTATTGCTGGAAAAACTGCTCTGACTTCTTTTGGTTTTAGAGTAATAAATTCTGATGATGCGTTTGAGAATGCAATGAAGAAAGCTGGAATGGAAATGAGTCCAGATAATATATTCTCTGTTAAAGGTCAAGAACTCAGAGGTAAGGCAACAGAACTTACATCAACTAAGAAAGAGATGTACCTTAAGGGTCGTCTTGGTATTGTTATCGATGGTACAGGTAAAGATGCTGATAAGATGTTGAAGCAGAAAAAAGAACTTGAAAAAATGGGTTATGAAACTGCCATTATTATTGTCAACACTAACCTTGATACAGCTGTAGATCGTGATGCACAACGTAAAAGATCTATCGGTAAAAAAATGTTGTCTCCTATGTGGCAGGCTGTACAAGATAATATTGGAAAGTTTCAACAGATGTTTGGAAAATCGAACACATACATAGTTGATAACAGTGATGGAAAAGATTTTAAGAAAGAAACTATGGCAGCATATAAAGGTGTGGGACAATGGTCAAAGAAACCTCCATCATCTAGACTTGCTAAGAAATGGGTATCACAAGAGAAGAAAAATAAGACTAGATAATTAAGGAATATATATTATGAAAGAATGGAGTATTGACATTAAAGAAAACCGGAAGGTTTTTGTTGATGGTGATAAACTTGATACTTACGGAATAAAACTAGAAAAAGAGATAAGACTCTTATCTAATAAAGGTCCTAGGTATACCAAAAAACTTAACCGACTTAAGAAGTTGCTTAAATTTCATAAAGGATTGTAGTTATGTGGGAAAATATTGAACGTATGTTTGGTGACACTCTGTGGGTCTACACCGCTATAGGTGGAAGTATTCTAGGTGCATTGTTTATCGCATACATGAGGGATACTAAAATCGCTATGTGGACATTCGGTAAGTGGGACACTTTAATAGATAGTTTAGTTGAGAAGTATGAATGGACTTGGTTAACCCAAGATCCCAATGCTTGGAAGAAAGTAAACCCCAACATTGCCAGAAAAATAGATCAACTAGAAGATAGAATTATAGAATTGGAGAAAGAACTATGAGTATATTATTGACCAATGTCCGCGAGAGAAGTTCCTTGTTCGCAAAGCTTAGTGCTATCGCTTACCTACCTTTGAAGGAAGCTAAAAAGGAATCTAAGAAACTTGGTTTTACTCAAGTAGAATTTTATGATAAGGATGGTGCTCAGGCATATCGTTTTCAGAATAAAAAAGATTTAGTTATTGCTTGTAGAGGAACGCAACCTACCGAGTTTAATGATATTAGTGCTGACCTCAAAGCGATACCTGTTATTTCCGAAACTATAAGTAGGGTTCATCGAGGATTTAAAGGAGAGGTAGATGAACTCTGGCCTATGATAAAAGAAGATCTAGTACCTAAAGTTTTCGCAAAAAGAACTTTATGGGTGACTGGTCATAGTCTAGGTGCCGCAATGGCAACTATCATAGCTGCAAGGTGTACTCTGGACGAGGATATGCCTAATGTTGAGGAACTTTACACTTACGGTTCCCCTAGAGTTGGTTGGAGAAAATACTGTCAAAGTCTCCCAGTAAAACATTATCGATGGAGAAATAACAACGATATCGTTACTACAGTTCCTTTAGTATTAATGGGTTATACCCATCACGGAGATTCTTGTTACATTAACGCTTATGGTAAGGTCCGTGATTTAACTACTTGGCAAAGAGTCAAAGATAAATTAAGAGGGATGTGGATGGGCATCAAAGTCGGCCGCATAGATAATTTTAGTGATCATAATATTGGTGCTTATATTGAACATCTGGATAATTGGATAGAAGAGGATAAATAAATGTCATACTTAAAAAAGTTAATGGGTGAAAGAACATCTTGGGACGGAATCACTTTGGTGGGTATCTGTGGTTCGGTTATTTTATTTGGTGGTATTGCTAAACTTATCGCTTGGGTAGGCCTTGGTTACGGTCTTTGGACATTATTAAAGTCTGAAGATAAATAAAAAAAAGACTTGACATTCCTCTCAGTATGTGGTACAATGTCTACTTACTACTGAGAGATGTTCATATGAATTTGTTATATATTTCAGGTCGTATTAAAAACAAAAAACGTGTGGAATCTTACATCCATGCGTTATCTAAAGAGTTAGGTATTCACCGACTCCGTACAAAATCTATTACTGTTACATTTAAAAATGAATTGGATTCCGATGCCCAAGGATATTGTCTGGGCGATAGAGAAGAAGTTGAAATTGATATTGCAAGAACCAGTCGAGGAAACCCTTTGGGTGTGGAATCTATGATGAAAACCTTAGCTCATGAGATGGTTCACGCAAAGCAATGGTTGCGAGGAGAAATAAACGATCAGGGCGATACTTGGAAGGGGATGGATACTAATGGAGAGGAACCTTGGGAAGTCGAAGCATACGATCTTGAAGATATTCTCTACGAAAAATGTTGGTAAGACTGTTGACAATGTTTGTTTAATCTGTTATAATACTTGTATTGATAATAAGGAGATATTATGACCCCACTAGCTATAGCGCACAAAGAACTGTCTGAGGAGTTAGAAGGATTTATTCTCCTTATGCAAGATGGAGACTTTGACCACTTACCGGACTATATGTCGGAAAGAATTATCAAAGAAAGAAATCGTTTGGAAATGTTACTTGAGGTTTTGGAGGAAGATGATGAGTTTATTGAATAAGATTCTGCACTTTTTTATGTGTGCCACCGGACAATACGAAATTGAATCGATGAAAAAAATGAGGGAAGACCCCAACTACGATTATTATGGAAACTATATCGGAGAAGAAGATGAGTAAACAAACTTTGAAAGATATTTTGGGTGGTATTGTATTGGTTATTTTTGTACTGACATTCTTATCGATTATTATGAACGCACTTAACACGCCAGAAGTTTATGTAAGTAATGCCACCGGAAAATGCGTTGATGTTATGAATTATGTTGAAGGAGATAACTACACTTGTGAGAACATGCCTTCTAAATACACACACATATGGGTGAGATGATTATGAATATGGCCTACTGTGATTACATCGCTCATACTATACTCAAACCAGCTTTAGAAAAAGATAGGATTGGTGAAGGTATTGTCGAATCTGTTGGGTTGGTTAAGATGGATCTTGAACCAGAAGAAGGTTATATGGTATCTACATTAAAATGGGTAGATGTTGTAGATGTTAATGGAAAGATGTACAGAGTAACCGTAGAGGAAATTGACTAGTGACACCGCAAGAGATATCAGACTTCAAGCAATCTTGGATGAGTGAGACCCCCTATACATACTCCACTATGGCCTATTGGACAGCTACCTACTTCTGCAAAAATAATTTCGAACCTAAAAATTATCATCGACAAAGACATTCTAACCCTGATGACTCTCACAAATTTTTCTTCTTTAAATTCGAAGACTACCGAGAATTCGTAGACTTCTTTGAAGGATTTGAGTTCGAACACTAAATTATTTAACTTATTTTCAAAATAATACTTGACAATACTTGCCCAATAAAGTATAATACTTGTATTGATTATGAGAACTGAGAGAGAATATATTATGAAAGTGATTAAAGTAGATATAAAAGATGTTAGAGAATTTCGTTCTGGTTATGAACTAGTAGAGTACGAAGCTGGTACCGATCCTTTAGATGGTTTCTGTCTTCTAGGTTTTGATGAAGTTGGAATGTTCTGTGAAAATCCTCGATACGCTTTTGTTGGGGGTCAGTAATGTATAATTACTTTGACTACCCTGTCTATGACTCTGACGAATATAAGTACAACCAGTACTTAGGAAACCATATCAACAAACAAAATAAAGGCAGTCGTGGTAGAGATACCGAAAGAACTAGGACCTATAGTGCTGAGTGGGACTTTCAGAGAAAGATCGAAGACATTGAGTTCGATACTATTGAGGAAGCTAAAAAATACGCAAAGCGAATATACAAGTCTAAGACTTGGAGAAATCTTTGGATGGAAAGTGTTGAAGAAGATGTGTTGTCATTGGTTAGGAGTCAACCTAAGATAGTTGAAATGCAAAGAAAGAGTAGTCGATTCAGTGGTAAAACTGATGGATTCACTGTAGTACTAAACTCTGATGGCGGATTCAATAGATACACTCTCATTCATGAACTTACACACTGTCTAGGTCATATGCATCATGGTAGATCTTTTCGAAGAACTCTCCTGAAATTAGTTGGTACCTTTATGGGAACTAAAGAAAGAGATATTCTTAAGTCTCAATTCAAGCAAAGAAAGTTGTCTGTAGGAAAATCTAGAACTCCCCTCACATTTGATGCGTGGATGGAGTCTCGAAAACGTATGGAGAAACTTCGAGAAGAGAAAGAGTTCCGTGCCGAGTGTCTTGCAATGCACGAGAAACTAGAAAAAAGAAGACTAAGAAAATTAAAAAATGCTTGACAATGAATGAAAAGTGTGTTATAATTCCCCTACATTAATGATTAAAGTGAGAACTTGTAATGTTCAATCATGTTGATATTGAATTGAAAGAGATGACTGCGGTAACTACCGATAAAGGTCGTCAGTACGAAACACCTGAAGGTGTAAACTTACCTTCTATAACTACAGTCCTATCTATTCTAAGTAGAGAATCCATAGCGAAGTGGCGTGCTAGGGTTGGAGAAAAAGAAGCTAACCGAATATCCTATCGCGCATCTACTCGTGGAACTTCTGTTCACGAAATCATTGAGAAGTATATTAATAATGATCCTGACTACAGGGATGGTTACACTCCCGATATCGTAGCATCCCTAAATGATGTTAAGTCTATTCTAGATGATAACATTGGTAAGGTCTATGCGCAAGAAGCACCCCTCTACAGCAACCATCTTGGTGTTGCTGGTCGTGTTGACTGTATCGCAGAATACAACGGCAAACTATCTATCATTGATTTTAAAACTGCAATGAAACCGAAACGTAAAGCCTGGATTAACAATTACTTCATGCAAGAAGCTGCTTATGCTATTATGTTTGAAGAAAGAACTGGTCTTCCTATCACTCAGTTAGTCACTATCATATCTGTTGATGGTGCTAATGAACCACAAATATTTGTCGAACATCGTGACAATTGGGTTCGTCCCCTCAGAGAAACTATCGCAAAATATAATAAGGAACAAGAATCTACTTGCGTTTTGTTATAAATAGTGATATAATCATTCTTCAATTAGGTTAGAGGATAAAATTATGGCTGCGCTTGGAGGAAAGGAAGCTGAATTTAATAAACCATACCTTAAGATGGTAGCTTCCGATATCGAAAAAGGAAACAAAATAAAGTTTATAAATGGATCCAAAGAAAAGATTGAGATAACAAAAGAAATAAAGAAATTTATTAAAGGTGTAAATGATAATAACATATCAAATGTTAATCTCTCAATGAGAGGAACCACTTTAAAATCTGGAAAATTTATACCAATATTTAATGGCAATACTTGGACTAAAATTGACAAATCTCCGTATAGTGGTATGGGTGGTACAGGAAAACCAGACGCTAAAACAACAGCTATGCAAGAACTTGCCTCTCTTTATTCTATAGAAATGGCTTTGGAGAACGGAAAGTATACAGACAGAACAAAATTTTTCAGTGAACATCGTGATAAACTGGTCGAAATATATCCAAACTTAAATGAGGATTGGGAGAATACTCTATTCGAACAACAAAAAACTACCTATGATCAGATCAATAAGGGTGGTAAATTTAAGTTTGGTCACTATTCTCGTGATGGTGGTTTTATGGATTATATTACACAAACATGTTCTAAACTGTATGGTATAAGTAAAAAAGACAATTGGAACCCAGCTGACATCTGGTTAGTTAAAGATTTAAATTCTGTAAAAAGAACTCTAGATTCTAAGATTAAAGACAATACTACGAGTCTACAAGAATTCAATCTTATTCTCAGAGACATGTTCCACGATAGAACTGTCGTGGGTATTTCTCTAAAGAAAATGTCTGGTAAATACGCTAGATGGGAATTGGTGAACCTAGATAATTCTGATGTGTTTGATGGTGACGAATATTCGTTTTCTTTCGATGAGGGACAATGTTTATTTTCTCTAAAATCAAATCAGAAAACTTTTACTAATACTGACTCCACATTAAAAATTGGTTCCAGTAAACAAACTATAAAGTTTCAGATTAGACAGAACAGTAAAGGATTTAATAACCTCAAGGTTGAGGCTACAGATATCTCGGCAACTGGTGCTAGACTGGGTAAAGCTCCTTTAGACATGGTTAGTCAAGCTTTTAGGTCTAATAGATTAGAACCCCAAAGATGGAGAAGTTGGAAAAATTATCCTAGAAACTCTGAAGAGTTTGATAAAGAAAGAGATGTTCACATTTCTAGATTTGAGTCTTTAAAAAAGACTGGACATATAAATCTAGGGGTTCGTACAGGAGAGGAATTTGCCGACAATGTATCAGAAATATTTAAAACCATTGATTCAGACGTTGCGAACAGTAAGTTGATGCAATTAGATCTCTTAAATATTATTTTTTCTAAAGCTAAAGGTGATAAACTTAATGATATGTTAAGTGATATTGGGTATTTAGCACAGAAAAAGGGTTCTCTTTTTGGGCCATTCGCTAAGTTATACTAGGTATATAAATGCAATTTAATCAATTTATAACAGAACAAAAGAACACTCACATGACCCACATAGAGGATAAGGTTCTCTATGGGGGTGTGAATGGCACACGTCAGGCTATCTTTGCATTAAGGAGTTTGCGAGATATGTTGGCTGGGAAGAAATCTTCCAAACTCTCAGTAAAATGGGATGGCGCACCCGCTGTGTTCGCTGGACAAGATCCTTCGGACGGCAAGTTCTTTGTAGCGAAGAAAGGAATCTTCGCCAAGAACCCAAAAGTTTATAAGACAGATGAAGAAATTGATAGGGATATGTCTGGAGACTTGGCTTCAAAGATGAAAGATGCATTAAAGTATCTTCCAGAATTAGGAATCAAAGGAGTTGTCCAAGGTGACTTCCTGTTTTCAAAACAAGATTTATCTAAGAAAAAGATTGACGGTACAAGTTATGTTGTGTTTCATCCAAACACTATTGCGTATGCAGTTCCAGTAGAACAAGCTAAAGAAATACTTCGTGCGAAGATCGGTATTGTGTGGCACACAACATACACTGGCGATACATTTGAGTCGATGCGAGCGACATATGGTGTTGACGTGTCGAAATTTCGCAATTCTGTAAACGTATGGTCACAGGATGCAATGTTGCGTGATGTCTCTAGTGCGACAATGAATGAGAAGGAAACTGAGGAAGTTAATAAACACCTAAGTACTTGTGGAGTCCTGTTTAATAAGATATCTGGGACTACTTTACGACAACTGGAGAGTAATCAAGATCTCGCACAACTACTGGAACAATACAACAACACTTTAGTGCGCAAAGGAATGATCATAGGTGACACTTCTATGCACGTAAAAGGATTGTTGAAATGGATAGAATCTAAGTACCAGAAAGAGATAGATAAGAGAAAGACTGAGAAGGGTAAAGGTGTTCAGCAGAAGAAGTTAGACGAAATACTAAAATTCTTCTCTCCTCAGAACAGAAAATCTCTTATTAGCATGTATGAATTACAAAAAAGTATCGTACTTGCGAAGTTAATTCTTATAAATAAACTTAACAGATTGAAGAAAATTGACACATTTGTCAAAACACCCAATGGTTACAAGGTAACTGGAGAAGAAGGTTACGTAGCTATTGATGTAATTGGTGGTGATGCGGTGAAGTTAGTTGATCGTATGGAGTTCTCATACAATAACTTTTCACCTGATATACTTAAAGGATGGGATAAACCAACTAGGAACTAAAATGGCCAAGAAAATTCTAGGATTAAAGGATTTTATTGCTGTTGATAACACCATGACTGGTGACGAACAGTTAGTAAAAAATTCAAAGAAAAGAAAGAACGAAGAGGTAGAAGATACCAACGAAGTTCTTGACATTGCCCAGAGACGTGCGCGTGGTAGAATGATGAAGCGCATGAAGTCTAAAATTGCTATGGGTAAAAGACGTGCCGCACGTAAAGTGGCATCCATTGACAAACTCAAGGTTCGTGCTAGAAGACAAGCGCGAAACATGATGGTCAAAAAAATTACTAAAGATATTCCTAAAGCTGACCTTTCAATGGCTAGAAAGAAGGAAATCGAAAAGAGATTAGAAAAACCTGCCTTTAAGAATCGTATAGATAGAATTGCACGTAAATCATTACCCAAGGTAAGACGTGCAGAGATCGAGAAAAAACGAGGAAGTAAGAATAAGGAAGGTAATAAGTAATGCCAATTAAGAATTTTTCTCAATATCTAGTTGAAGAAGAACGATCGGTATTTTTTACGTTTGGGAGAATGAATCCTCCTACTATTGGTCATGGGAAAGTCATGGACACTCTTGCCGCAAAGTCTGGTAAGAATGACTATAAAGTATATGTGTCTCAATCACAAAACTCCAAGAAAGACCCACTCTCTTATGGAGACAAGGTAAAACATATTCGAAAGATGTTCCCAAAACACGGTAGGAACATCATGATTGACAAGAAAGTCAAGACAGCATTTGATGCGGTTGTATCTCTTTATGATCAAGGTTATAAGAGTGTAACTATGATTGTCGGTGCTGATAGAGTTCGTGAGTTTGATGTACTCCTAAAGAAATACAACGGAGTCAAAGCTCGACACGGATTCTACAACTTTAAGAATATTAACATTGTTTCTGCTGGTGCAAGAGACCCTGACGCTGAAGGTGTCGAGGGTATGTCCGCATCTAAACAAAGAGAGAACGCCAAAAAGAATGACTTTGTCTCATTCTCTCAAGGTGTTTCTAAGTCTATGTCTAATTCGGACGCACGTAAGTTGTTTAACGATGTTCGTTCGGGTATGGGACTAAAAGAAACTACCGAATTCAGAAATCATGTGTCACTTACTCCTCTTTCAGAAGAAAGAGAAGCGTTTGTACGTGGAGAATTATTCTCCGTTGGTGATATGGTTGTCATCAAAGAATCTGAAGAAATCGGTAAGGTTATTCAATTAGGCGCTAACTTTGTTATAGTCGAGTCTAACGGTAAGGAATACCGAAAGTGGTTGAATTCGATTGAGAAACTGGATGAAGCTTGTTGGAAAGGTTACAAACAAGTTGGAATGAAGAAGAAAGGTGCTAAGATGGTACCTGACTGCGTACCAGAAGAGTCTGGTGCTGGTGAAGAAGGAACTGATAAGTTAGTTAAAAAGTATAAGAAAGATACGCCTATGCAAGAAAAGAAACGAAAGGTTTCTGAGGGATTATCTATTAGGAGTATGATGGAAGAAGTTTCTCAAAAAGAGTTAAATGACTTAGAGAAATTTGCTGACAGACTACTAAATAAGTTTGATATTGATATAGAATTTACTCGTCACTTTGCTGACCGAATGAATGATAAAAGAAACAAACCATCCATTACTATCGCTGAACTACAGCGTCTGTTTAAGAAGATGGCGATGAACAAAGGTAAAAAGATAAAGAAACATGGTAACAGAGAAGCAATCCTAAAGGATATGCAGTCTGACCTAAATTTACCTGTCGTGGTTAACTGGAAGAATGGTGAGTTTGAAGTTGTAAATAAAACGATTATGCGGAAGAAGGCATTCAAATCTCCTGATCCACAAATTAAATACGAAGCACAAGACCCAGATATTAAGGATCGTGAAGGTACACAACCAGCACGATACCATAAAGGATTGAAGAAGTCTACAAAGGCTAAGAGAGACGCTCATTTTAAGAAGCATGGTAAGAAAGCGGACGATGATTCATCTGCATACAAACCAGCTCCGGGCGACAAATCTGCCGAAACTAAACCTTCAAAGTACACTAAGGCTTTCAGAGATATGTACAATGAAGAACATAGTATGGAAAATGTTAATGAATCTTCTTTTGAAGACAAGTCAAAGAAGAGTGGAATATCAGTTGCAACACTTAAGAAGGTATATCGACGAGGTGTTGCTGCATGGAAAACTGGCCATAGGCCCGGCACGACTCCGGAACAATGGGGTCATGCAAGAGTGAATGCGTTTATAGTAAAGAAGAAAAAGGGTGGTCTTAACCACGACAAAGACTTAGCATAAAAATTTAAGGAATTTAAAACAAATGGCAAATCAAATTTTAGCGGGTGCTGTATTTCAAGCTGGTCAGGTAATTGCTGGTATTGATGCAGATACCATCCTAGACACATTCATTGCACCGCCACCACTAGCGGAACCGTATGTAGTACAAGATGATATATCTACAAATCCTCCTAGTCTTAACACTAGTTATGGTTTTTATCCAGTAGATGAAGCTGCTGGTCATACTATCAATGATTATTCTTTTTTACATTACGGAAACCAAACAGGTTCTATTTTCTTACAAAAGGGTGACTGGACAGTTCTTGGGGATAATAGTGGTAATGATGAAGATTCATACTTAGATATCTATTATCAAAATGAGAAAAATACCAAAACCTACGCTTGGAATCACACAACGGATATTCTTGGTGGAGGACAGGGTGTAACAAACCGTATCAGGCCCTTATCAACAATATTAACTGAGACACATATTTTTGTTACTACTGTTCTATACACATCTCCAAACACCACCACAATATTTAAAGTTAATCTATCAAGTGGTGTGGTAGAAGGTACGTATGTGTTTTCTAATTTCAATTCATCAACCACGGCCGGTATTTACATATCCGATGATGTAATCTACTTACCCTCCAATAATGCTATTGCTAGATATGACATATCTTCCAATACACAATTATCGACATGGTCTGAGTCTCATATAGCTGGTTCAGGTTATATGAATGGTAAATTTAATAATGGTTTCGATGTAAAAGGTGATACTATTGTTGCTGTGGCTGACTGGAATAGTAGTACATCTTTCCCAAATACTGGTGATGGTAAGGAACATGTTATTGCTATTGATAAAAATACTGGAGTAAGAAAATGGGGAATACGTTACACTGGTATCTCTGGCCCTATTCATTGGACAGGTTATCCCTACGGAGGTCTACATTTATTAGGTGATGATAAAGTATCAATGCTCACATACATTGATGATGAGTATACTCCACTTGTTTATGACATACCTACTGATACAGTATCCAATCTTATCGGCACTCTTAACGATGGTCAAAATAATTCCACGAAATATGTAGACATTAGGACCATAGGAGATTATTTACTCATTTTGGCTCAATATAATAACAGCCATATGAAAAAACTTCATTGGTATCATAAAGACGATTTAACAACCCCAGTTATGACTACTGGTCTTGGTTTGATAACTAACACACAAGACTTGAGTGGTGGTGGTTATGCACAACATGGAATTTATGTCCAAGATGATTTAAAACTGCACTACTTAAACAAACCAGATGGATCTGGAACCCGTAATTCTGGTACTAAAGTAGATGTTTGGGAGTTTACTTTAAGTGGAACTACAATTACCAATTCAGGTCCAACATTCATTGCACCATTATCCACAACCACATCTTATTTGGCTCTAGGAGATCCCCACTATAAAAATTCTTCCAATCAAAGTGTTGGTGGAGTGTACATCTATAATCAAAGTGACATGTCTGCTCCTGTTACGATTCTAGAAGGTGTGATGTATTCAGACTCCGGAATCAATTACGGTATACACTTAGGGTCTTCTATACTATTGACCGACACTCACATCATAGTAGGAAATTCTGTTTACCATAACGAAACCTCGACACCAGTTAATAGTAGTGGGAAAACACCCCAAATAATGATTTGGTCTTTGGATGATTTATCCTCTCCCCCAACAACTATTTCCCACCCTTTAGGATCTACCGCCAAAAGATTCGGCACGATTGAAGGAACTTCGATGGTAATGGATGATAAACTGTTTCTCCAAGGGGCAAACGACAATGACACCAACATCTACGTTTATGATTTAACCGATCTTTCCGCTAATCCTATAGAGATTACTCCAAACCTAAGTGGATGGCATATTGGGTCTTTTGGAAATTCATTTGATATTGATCCTGTTAGTAAAAAACTTTATGTGGGTTGTTGGAGTTCAATGGTTGATGGAGCGACATATCGGACATTAGACTATATTTCGGGAATTGTTCTAGTATATGACGTGTCGGACTTATCTTCGAATATTAACACACATACCGCAACAATATTGAACACAGACACAGATAGAGATTGGAATGACAAATTCGGTTCTTGTGTAAGATATCACAACGGTAAACTGTTTATTGGACACCTTGCTGAGGGAAACAGGAAGGAAGATCTCTATGTCTATGATACTTCGGATCTCTCTTTTATTCAGAAATTCTCCGCTGAGAATATTGGACAATATGGTTGGGGGGGTAAATTTGCGGCCTGGCCACGATCTGTATACGTATCTGACAAGGGTGTCGTGATTGGTGCACCAACGTCTTCCCCTAATGAAGATGATTACTCTACAGGTGAGGTTTTTGTTATTCCTATGGACTCTAGTGGTAACTTAGGAACTCTTACGAAGTTATCTAATTCTGGATTGTCTGTTGCAGATGGTGATAGACTTGGCGAACATGTTAAATCTTTCGGTGATAAAATCTATGCAACTCACAAAGGTTCTTCAGGAAATAACATGAAGACTGTTGAGTGGTCTTGGTCTAATTTATCGTCTAATGGATCAGAACTTTCTATCGTTGACCCTAGATCTACATTCGACCATAATGGTTTTTACACAACAGGGATGGGTGTGTCACCTGTTCCCACACTACCAGCATTCATTGCACCGCCAGCACCATCATCATCTGGTCTAGTATCAAATAAAATCTTCATGTGGAGTTCAGATGCTGCTAGTTACCAAGGTGGTGTTGGACGTTCAGATGTAGGTGGTGTGGTAATGACGGATGGTGACTTCAGCAATCCTACCACTATACAGTTAGACTCTCCGCAAATGGTAGTTGGTGGAGAAGGTAAAGTCGTAACTATTTCCCAACATGGTGAAATTAAAGTTTATGACGAATCTACTGGTCAGTTAGAACAAACATTTAATGATTCATACCTTGATTCAGCAAAAGCAAGTGGACCATCCGCTCCGTATGACTCATCAAATGATGCTGTTATTGGAGCAGGAAAGATATTCATTAGTGCACCTGAATACAATCCTCAAGGAGTTGGTTCAATAATTGTTGTCGATCTATTGGATCGTAATGTTGCTACATATTTAATTACACCGACATTGGGTAAGTTTAGTCGACTGAGCATGACCGATTGGGGTGGAATTCACTTCATTGATGGTAGAATATATGGTCATACAAGTCAGTGGTCTTCTGCTGATCAGGGAATATGGCATTTTGCCCCAGACGGTTCGGATGAACAGTTTATTCCTGTGCCAGGAATGGGTTCAGGTTCGGGACTTGTAAAGTGGGGAGATAACTTTGTAGTTAGTAAAGAAAACGCTATTGAAGTAATTGATTCATCGGGTGCAACTTTACATAGTTTGGCTAAAACTTATTCGACTGAAACATATGAGTTCGCCAGAGACTTTGCGGTTACTTCTACTGGAAAATTAGTTGTTTCAAACAAAATACATTATAACCCAGAAGAGTACTCGATTTTCTTATATGATGAAGGTCTGACCAATGAAATTGAGTTTAAACCGGCAGATATACCAAATGGTATTGCTTCAAAGTGGGGTTATGGAACTACAACCAATAGTGGTGGTTTTGAAGTCTTCGGTGAATATATCTTAGTATCTGCTAAAGAAACGGATAACAATGGTATCACTAATTGTGGTGCGGTATATCGTTATAATGACTCTGGTGTTCTACAGGATATATTCTATGGAACTGTCGCCGATCAAAAGATTGGTACCAACATATCAGTAGGTACTGCATTACCATCATAATAAGGAATAAATATGAGTAAGACTAAGAAACCTCGCAACAAAAAGATGTCTCAAGAGAAACGAGAAAGGTTGCAGTCTACTAGTTCTGAAAATAATAAGTTTAACATGACGGGGTCGCAAGGCCCCAGTCTCAAATTAAATAATACAAACCGAGCAGCAACGAAAATGATTCGTGGCGCATCAAGAGGAAGTTAAACGTGAAACAGTTTAAAGAGATAAGAGAAGGTGCAGAGAACTACACCATGAAGAAAGGACCTTACACTCGTAAGGTTGATGGTAAGACTGCTGACCGAATGAAAAGACAGGGTTGGAAACTAGTTGCTCGTGAAGAGGTTGAAGAAGCCCGACAGATGAAAGATCCTAAGAAGGACTCTATGGTTCAGAAGGGCGGTAAGACAATCGTAATCGATAAGTCCAAAGAAAAGGAATACCTAAGAAAGGGTTGGTCTTTGGCAGAGGCTTTCGAACCTCACAGTTACTCTCACGAAAATCCAGAAGTGAAGGAATCTGTTGAAGAAGCAATCTCATATGGTCGTCCTAAGAAATCTACAGAAAAGGACTCTGCTGACGTTGATGATTACAAAGCATCTTCTGATGATCGTAAAGCTGCGGATAAGAATGTGATTATGCAGATTCGTCGCGGTGTTGATATGCCTAAGGGTTGTACTGTAACTTTTCAGGATGGTAAGACTCAAAAGTTCCCACAAAAGGCTTGTCAATTAGTTTCCAAGAAATTTGATTCTTTCAAGAAGCCTGCTGTACGTAAGAAGTTTCAGGATGAGATTAATAAGTCATTGTCTTCTATGAAGAAAGCAATGAATATGAAAGGATAATACCATGAAAAGATTTTCACAGTTCTTATCTGAATCTTGTTGTGACGATTGTTCTACCTTAGATGAAGAACTCGTCATTGAGGATGCGGAATATGTATCTGAAGAAGGTAAGAAAGACAACGTCAAGTTGAATAAGATTCAACGTGGTGGTTCTAAGAAGTTTTATGTGTATGTAAAGAACGATAAGGGTAATGTGGTAAAGGTATCTTTTGGTGATCCTAATATGGAGATCAAAAGAGATGACCCCGAAAGAAGAAAAAGTTTCCGCGCAAGACATAATTGTTCAGATCCAGGCCCTAAGTGGAAAGCTAGGTACTGGAGCTGTCGTCAGTGGCGTGCTAGTGCAAAGGTGGAGTGATGAAATCCTTTAAGGAGTATATTTCATCTGAAGTCATAACTGAAGCACCTACTGGTCAGTTTTTAAAAAAGGTTATGGCAAATACTATTCAGAAAAAAAAGTATTCTGCCGCACTTAAAATCCTAAAGGATATTTGGGATAGAAAAAAATCGGAAAAGGGACGCCGTCATGGACTTGAATATTATGCTGGTGTCGTATCTAAACAATATAATGTCGACGCTAGAGTTCTAAGAACATTAGCGATAAATTCAGGTTTTTAGTTTTTTATAAATAAAACTAATATAATATGGGAAAGTCCATTAATGTCGGAATCACAAGAAAATTGGAGAGATGATCGTCTCAGTAGAATTGAAGAGAAGATAGATAAATTATCTGATGCTATGATTTCTTTGGCTAGAGCTGAAGAAAAACTCATTGCGATAGAGACTTCAAATCAGAATCAGTACAAAAGAATTAATAGAATGTCTGAAAAAATAGACAATCTAGAAAGTAAAGCCGATGAATCTCATCGTGCGGTAAAAATCCTATACGGTATTATGTATGTTGTTGCTACTGCTGCTTTAGGTACAATGTTTAAAATTTTAACAATGAATATACACTAAGAGGCTAAAATGTCAAATAATAAATTAATTGGTGCGATAGAGGCATATAAGTCAATGGTCTCTCAAGAAGAATCGCTGGAAGAAAAGAAAACTCTAGACCCTGTCGATGATAAAGCGAACGATAAGAAGTTCAAAGATCGAAAAGACAAGGATATCGATAATGACGGAGATGTTGATTCCTCTGATGAGTATCTACACAAACGTCGCAAAGCTACTGACGACGCTATTGATGGTGGTAAGAAGCCAGCAAAGAACGAAGCTGTAGATGATACTGAAGCGGAAAAAGACGACAAAAAGAAACCTTTCCCACCCAAGAAAAAGGGTAAGGAAGATGATGGAGAGACTGAAGCTGAAAAGGAAGACGATGAGGAATCTCCGGTTGATACTGACAAGGAACCTGAAGTAGGTGACGGTTCTGATATGAAGAAAAACCCTAAGACTGCGGACAAGAAAGCGGAGATATCAAAAATAAAAGAATCATTTGATGCTATGTGGGATCAGATTGTAGAGGCTGCAAAACCTAAACAAGTTCCCGATTCCGCTTCAAAACCCGAAGGCATCATGGACAAGGAATCTCCTAAGTCTAAAGAATTCGCAAAACAACATGGTGCAGATAGTCCGGAAGTTGTTGCTGATGGAGAGAAAGCTGCGGAGACAGCATCTAAAGCTGGAAGAGGTGGACCATCAAAGAAGAAAAGACCGGGCGATAATGATACTGGTGATAAGAAAATTTTAAAGGGTTCTAAGTAGGGGTTAATAAAAAGGTTTTATTATGGAAATTGATACTTTATTTACATGCGTATTAATATCTTTGGTTATTGGTATCATAGGGTATATAATGTTATTTAAGAAAACTGATCCTAAAACTGGACAATTAACTTCTAGGTTTTTGACTGAGTCACCTCCTAACAAATCTATAGAAAAGATGACTAAAAAAGAACTCATCGAACTTGCTAGTCATCATGGAATAGATATAGTAAAGGATTTGAAAAAAGGAGATATGTTGACCACATTGAAAAACTGTGGTCTTAAGTCAGAATAAATTTCTGTGAAGTTTTACATTCTCACTTCTAATCATATAGAGTGCCTAAAAAGACACTTTTATAAAATACCTACTGGTGAAGCCGTAGTCGTCATTAATTCTTTGGATGAGAATTATATAGATGCTGCGGTTTCTTTTTGTGTAAAACACAAAATAGAACACTATGTTACTGAATCGGACGGAACTCCAGCAACTGGTAAAAACTCTGTACTAAAATTATTCCGAGAAAGTGATAACGAATACATGGTACATATTGATGGAGATGATATATTAACCGAATATGGAATAGACCTTTACAAACGCATGTCTATGTGGTATAATGCACCAGATTGTTTGGTTTTATATCGACAAAAAGCAGTAAAAAAATCTATAAGGGGAGACTGGTATGTACATTACTTCCCATTTGATAAGTCTTCTTTAGAAAATCAAAATATATCTAAAGAAGATCTTACAGATTTTTTTATGTCCGAAGAATATGGAAACTACTCAAAGGACGAGGCACAAAAATTAAGTGAAGAAAGATTAAAATTTAATAAAATAATAGAAAGGTATGGAGAATCTCACGAATCTATGTGTAGGATAGTTTTCTTCTCTAAGAAATGTGCGGAGATGATGCACTACGATAACTCTTTAGTTATTGGTGAAGATACGATACAATTTTTAAAACTTAAAAGGATCGCACTTAGTGGTGGTCTAAATATGGTAAGATACAGAGAAAGAACTAAACCCACATATTTCTATATGCAAGACTATGAGGGAACTGTTAAAAAAAATAATTGGGACTGGGTTGGACCATTTAATAAAATGGTAGAACGATTAGGGACTTTACCGGAATATCAGAGTTTACCAGAGTTTTTAGATGATGGAATTAACAAGTAAAAATTTAATATTATATGCAGCACAACATTATTATAATCCGACATGTATAGACAGTGAAGAATTCTTTTCTGATTTAAAAAGATTCAAGTACGTAAAAAGATTATTAAATAAATACGTATCTTCTAATGAATTGTCAGAAAGACTTATATTAAATCATCTCATCGTGATTTTTAATGTCTTCGGGAATGAAGCTGGAGTAGAGATGTTAGCATTAAAAATAGAAGGTATTGAACAATGGAACGCGTTGAAACCTTTTCTTATATTTTTAAAGGCGATAACTAATGATGATCTTACTGGTATTAGTATGGACAAAAACGTAATAAAGACATTAAGAGATATGAGATAATGGGACTATTAAAATCAGCAGCAGACTTAGTTTATACGGTAAGATTTTTAAAACTATTGGTCACACCCATAGAAGAAACCGAAACTTTTAAAGCGGGCATTATCGATAGAGATGGTAAAAAACGCAAAGATTATAGTATGAATACTATGGACGAACGCGAAGCTTACCGTAATTATTATACTCCGTTTCATAGACTTGTTTTCAATATAAAGAAACTTATGGCGAAAGCTCCGGGCGGCAGTAGTCGTCTTGCATCATATGCAGCTGCACTATATTTGATTAAGGAACACGGAGAGTTAAACGACAAGGGAATAACCAAGATTCATAAAGATACTGGAATAGATATATTAGATATTCTACAAGAACAATCTGAATGGTTTATGTTAGAAAACAAACAAGTTTCACCTGGCGTCTATAGAATAAAGGAAGAGACTGTGACCTCTAACTTTGTTGAGGTAGTTTCTTCTAATGACCAGATAAGAATAACAGAAGATAATTCTCATCCATGCGGCGAGATTTTTGGTATAAACATATATGAAGCAATACACCTAAAATCTCAACAACCCATGTATGTAACCACAGGTGAACTAAAAAAATGAATCTCGTCGAAGACTGCGAGTTTCTCACTGAAGGTTGGCCCAAAAGAGAGGGTCATGTTGTTCCTAGTGAGGTAACATGTCTTATATTTTCTGCAATACTAAAAGAAACTAACTGCAATAATTTATTTGAGATTGGTTTTAATTATGGACATAGTTCTTATACTTTTATGAGTATAATGAAAGAACTGAATTTACATTCGGTGGATATCGGTCAGTATGATCATACTCTTGTAAATGCAGAAAAACTTAAGAATATGTTCGGAGAGAGATTTACTTTTTCTCATAGAAATTCTCACTCTATAGAACCTCATGAGATAGAACATTATGATATGGTTTTTATTGATGGTGACCATAGAACAGATTCAATGTCTAGAGATTTGAATCTGTGTAATAATGCAAATATAAAATACATATTAGTAGATGATTATGTGCGATGTATGTCAGAAATAGATAACATATATCCAAGAGATTTGGTCGATCATTATCTTACAAAACTAGATTTTCCGTATCATAAATTGAAAGAGTATATATATCCAGCAACAGACAGACAAAATCACATGATTTTATTGGAGAGAGATTAATGAGAACATTTAAACAGTGGAAAGATAATTTTGAGGAAACAGCCTCAACATCTACAACTTCGGTTGTAGGAACTGGAGATGATAGTTCTACAGTTGTCGTTAGAAAAAAATACGACAGAAAAAAGAAAAGAAAAGATGTACCACCAATATTACAAAGAATGATTGACAGAAGAGAAAATCCTTCAATTTAGTTCTTTACATTCTTTGTCTTTTGTGATATAATACATACTAAATTATGCGAGGATTGAAATGTCAATTATCAAAATGAAAGTCGTTGTTATGAACATTGAAGACAAGGCGGTAGTCTTCTTTGATGAATCCGCAATAGGTGGAGCCAAAGGCGTTGTCCAAGCACACTATGGAAAACATAATGAGGTTGTCTTGGTAAACCTTGATCCTATGGAAGAAAATCACGATCTCCCTCTAAACAGATTCTTATTATCTGACCCCAAGTTATCCCTAAGAAGTCACATAATATCTAAAAATTTCTCTAGTTATAGTAAAGAAAATTCATATATATTAGACACAATTAAATCTTTTATCAATGAAGGAAAGAGACTTACCTTTAATGATTTAAATTCGGAGTCTATTTGAATGTCTGTAAGAATTAATAAAAAAAGAGATGAATTACTTACAGACTATGCTCTATCAATGTTACAAGACTTCTATATGCAAGAGGGAGAAATAAGTCCTCAAAACGCATATGCCCGTGCCGCCACTGCTTGGTCAACCTATAATGGAGAACTCGACGAAGGTCTCGCACAGAGACTTTATGAGTACGTGAGTCAGAAGTGGTTCATGTTTGCCTCTCCAGTATTATCTAATGCCCCCAATTCCAGAACAAAAAAGAAAAACAAGGGTCTTCCGATATCTTGTTTTCTTACCTATGTTCCTGATACAGTTGAGGGACTTATAGAACACTCTTCCGAACTTAGATGGTTGTCTATTATGGGTGGTGGAGTAGGGGGTCATTGGTCTGATGTCAGATCCGTCTCCGATATAGCTCCCGGCCCTATGCCCTTTTTACATACTGTAGATGCTGATATGATTGCATATCGACAAGGTAAGACTCGAAAGGGTTCTTATGCGGCATACATGGATGTCTCCCATCCAGAAATAATAGAATTCCTTAATATGCGTATACCTACTGGAGATGTTCAACGTAAAGCGTTAAATCTTCATAATGCTATTAATATCAGTGACGATTTTATGGAAGCCGTAAAAAATAATAGAAACTTTCATCTAGTTTGTCCTAAAGGAAATACTATAAAAGATACTGTCAACGCTCGTAAGCTATGGGAACGTATTTTAGAAACAAGATTCCGTACAGGTGAACCTTATCTTAATTTCATAGATACTGCGAATAGAGATCTTCCTCAACCACTAAAAGATCTAGGTTTAAAAATCCGAGGCAGCAATCTATGTAATGAAATACATTTACCTACGGACAAAGATCGTACTGCGGTTTGTTGTTTGTCTTCTCTTAACCTTGAGTACTATGAGGAATGGAAAGATACGAATATCGTTAGAGATTTGATTCGTATGTTGGATAATGTTTTAGAACATTTTATTCAGAATGCACCAGATAGTATTAAAAGAGCGAGATTCTCTGCATATAGGGAAAGATCTATAGGTCTTGGTGCAATGGGTTTTCATTCCTTATTACAGAAACACGGAGTTGCGTGGGAATCTGAGACTGCCAGAAGTATAAACAATACAGTATTTAACCATATCAACTCTGAAGCTGTATCAGAAACTAAACTACTTGCAGAACTTAGAGGGGAGTACCCCGATGGTGTGGGTAGTGGTCGTAGAAACGCTCACTTGATGGCTATTGCCCCTAACGCATCTTCTGGTGTTATTTTGAGTACAAGTCCTTCAATAGAACCTTCTAAAGCAAATGCATATACTCATAGAACTCGTGCTGGTTCTTTTTTAGTTAAGAATAACTATCTCACTAAACTATTAGAGGAGAAGGGAGAGAATAACGAGTCGAACTGGACATCAATTATAACCAATAAGGGATCGGTTCAACAATTACCTTTCCTTACTGAGGGTGAAAAATCAGTTTTTAAAACTGCTCAAGAATTGGATCAAACTTGGGTTATACAACACGCTGGTGACCGACAGAAATATATTTGTCAAGGACAGTCTGTAAATGTATTTTTCCCTTCTGGTGCGGATAAAGCCTATGTCAATAAAGTTCACTTGATGGCTTGGAAGATAGGTTTAAAAGGTCTTTATTACCTTAGAACTGAGGCGAAGAGTCGTGCGGAAAATGTTTCTGAAAAGGTAGAACGTGTTGCTTTAGGAGAAGATACAAGAACTCTAGTTTACGGCATCCCCAATTGTCCTTTCTGTCAGTTGGCGAAAGATGAACTTAAACTTCGAGGCATAGACTACGACTATATAAACCTAAAAGAAGTCGGCAAAAGTGCAGCAGAAGTTACTGGCCGAAAAGTAAAAAGTGTACCTCAAATATATATCTCAGGAAAATATGTTGGTGGGTATGAAGATTTAATGAAGTTCTTGGACAATCCGGTACAAGAAGAATCCGAAGAATGTAGAGCTTGTGAGGGATAAAAAATGTCACTATTAGAATTTAGTAAATCATACAAACCTTTCGTCTATCCTTGGGCGGTAGATATGGTAAAAAAACACGAAGAGATTCATTGGGTAGAGGATGAAGCCGAACTTTCTGAAGATATTCAGGATTGGAAGACTAAACTTTCTGAACAAGAGAAAGAATTTATAACTCAGATATTGAGACTTTTCACGCAGTCTGATGTTCAGGTAGGAGAAAACTATCATGAACTTCTTATACCTAAATTCAAGAATAATGAAATAAGAAATATGTTATCTTCTTTTGCTAATCGTGAAGGTGTTCATCAACGCGCTTACGCATTGTTAAATGACACTCTGGGTTTACCGGACGAAGAACATCACGCATTCCTAGAATATAGTGAAATGGCCGATAAGTTAGACTTCATGAAAGAGGGGAATATAAACTCTCATACTGGGTTGGCTCTTGTTCTAGCACAATCCGTATTCAACGAGGGTATGTCATTGTTCGCATCATTCGTGATGTTATTGAATTTTCAACGTTTCGGTAAGATGAAGGGTATGGGGACAATTGTGGAGTGGTCTATACGTGATGAGACTATGCACGTACAGGGTAATGCGAAACTATTCCGTGAGTTCTGTGAAGAGCATCCACGTATCGTGAACGATGAGTTGAAGTCCAAGATATATGAGATGGCCAAGAATGCTGTTAGGTTAGAAGACCGATTTATCAAACTTGCATATAAGTCGGGTACTATTGAAGGTTTAGATGAAACCGATGTTAAACAATACATCCGTCACATCGCTGATCGTAGGCTCCTTCAACTTGGAATGAAACCGAAGTTTGGAGTTAAGGATAACCCATTGACTTGGTTAGACTGGGTCCTTAATGGTGCCTCGCATGATAACTTCTTTGAAAAAAGAGTGACGGAGTATTCTGTAAATGGTATGGATGGAGAATGGGGATGGGAAGAGGAAGAAGAAAGCCCTGTTTGTGGTTTAGATGGTAAAGGTTGTTTAGCGTAATGTGGGAAATAGAATGCCCGATATGCGATATCTTTACCGTTGTAAAGATAAAGTATGAAATAGATGAGGATGAAGTCCCTCGTTTCTGTCCTATGTGTGGTTCCGATATCGATGCCGAAGAGGTGGAAGATCACGAGTAGTTAGTATAGGCATATATAATGGTTATGTGGATATATGAAGATAAAGAATTTAAACCCGACGATGAGTTCCTTAAAACTTATGTTGGGTTTGTTTATATGGTGACCGAAAAGGATAGTGGTAAAAAATATATCGGTAAGAAGTTATTTTGGAAACCTAAGACTTTACCCGTCACCAAAAAGAGAAAGAGAAGAGTTAAAACTAAAGTTCAGTCTGATTGGATGGATTACTATGGATCTAGTGAGAATGTTAAAGCTTTAGTTGAAAAAAAGGGTAACGAAGCTTTTAGTAGGGAGATACTTAGATTATGCAAATCTAAAGGAGACTGTTCTTACTATGAAGCAAAGTATCAATTTCAATACGAAGTACTTGAGTCTTCGGACTTCTACAATGAGTTTATTGGGTGTAAGGTACATTCCAAACACCTATCTGTTAACATGAAAAAATAGGAAATTTATTATGCCAATCAAATGGAAACCCGATGCAAAGGATAGGAAAAGAAACATTACTCGGTATTATATACACACTGTTTCTACCGAAGAACTACAAGAGGTTATTGCCAAAGACAACGCTACAGGCAAGAAAAAACAAAAAGCTAGAAATGAACTGGTTCGTCGTAAGGCACCCTTAGTGGCTGAAGTTGTTGAAGATTAGTGAAAATTGCTGTACTTATAAATGGAAATTTTCATCCATATTTGAGACGAGAAATACTTAAAGAAAATTTAAGTTCTCTTCAAAAAATATTTTCCGGTTGTGATATATTTTATCAAACTTGGGATAATGATGAAGATCGACATATATTTAAGGATATAAGGAATATTGTTGATATAAAGTGGGTACCTAAACCTCCTTTAGCTAGTTACGATCCTTATCTTAAGGCTGTAGAAAATCTTCCTAAAAAAGATTTTTCCGGAATTAATAGAATAAAGAACTCTTCAGAGTCCGGAAAACTTATGAGAGCTCACGGTTGTTTTCAACACATATCTCTATTGGAACAGTTCAATTCTATTCCTAAAGATTATGATTTTTATATAAGAACTAGGTGGGATGCTTATTTTAATAATGAATTTCCTCTTTCCGATATTTTAGAATTAGCTAAAGATAATGTCATAGGGATAGCTACTATACCTAATCATAGTAGTGTTTTGGGAAAAACGGTTCGTAATCAAAATGATAATTACCTTCGAGTTAGGTCTAGAAGAGAATCCGTAAAAAAACAGGTAGATGGGGGCATCTATTGTATCATAGATGAAGTCGGATCTAATAATGATTATTCTCCATGCAAATGGAACAACTACTTAAAAGATTTTTGTATAGTATTTAAAAAGGATGACATAATAGATTTTGACATAATGGATCACTATGTGAAAGAAAATTTGTATGGAGCTGAATATGGTTGGCATCAAATTTTATGTAGAAAAAGAAAACATATTAATATAGATGGACTTGTTTCAATATATAGAAATATAGATACGAGTAAAAGAAGTTATGACATATTAAATAGAGTTAATATGTTATGAATCGTCCTATAAAATTAATTCTCTTTGATTTAGATGGAGTATTAGTAGATGCTAAAAATATACATTATAAGGCTTTAAACAAAGCTTTAGGTGAAAAATATTCTATAACCGAAAAGGAACATCTTTCAATTTATGATGGATTAAAAACTATACAAAAATTAAATATGTTAACGGAACGTAAGGGTTTAGATCCGAAACTACATTCACAAATAAGTGAAAATAAACAAAAACTTACTAGAGAAATGTTATCCGAACAAAAACCAATAGAAGAAATATGTGAGTTATTTTTAGAGTTAGAAAAACTCGGATATAAAATTGGAGTATGTTCAAATTCAATAAGAAGAACGGTTTTAACTTCGCTTTCACAAGCAAAAATAATACAACATTGTTCGGTAATTCTTTCCAATGAAGATGTCAAAAATGCTAAACCTCACCCAGAGATATATTGGAAGGCTATGTCTATGATGGGGGTTTTGCCGGAAGAAACTATAATCGTTGAAGATAGTCCAGCTGGATTACTGTCCGCACAAAGATCTCGCGCTAATTATATACGAGTGGACAATCCTTATAATACAAATATACATAATATAATCCCAAAAATTGAGGGTGCACCTATGATAAAAAAGTGGAAAAATGATAAATTGAATGTTCTTATACCAATGGCTGGAGCTGGTAGTCGTTTTAAAGAGGCGGGTTACACTTTTCCTAAACCACTGATAGATGTGAATGGTAAACCTATGATCCAGAATGTTGTTGAAAATCTGGGATTAGATGCTAATTATATATTTGTAGTACAAAAAGAACACAGAGAAGATTATAACCTAGATACTATGTTAGGACTAATATCCCCAAAATGCAAAATTATTGAGGTGGATAAGATGACTGAGGGAGCGGCATGTACCGCACTTTTAGCAAAAGAATATATAAACAATGAAAATCCACTATTCTTTGCCAATTCTGATCAGTATGTTGAATGGGAAGTTATGGAGTTTATGTATTCAATGAACGAAAAGAATGCTGACGGTGGTATTGTCACATTTGAGGCTACTCATCCAAAATGGTCTTTTGCCAAAATAGATAACTTTGGTCTTGTAACAGAAGTTGCGGAAAAAAATCCTATAAGTAATCTTGCTACAGTCGGTTATTACTATTGGAAGAGTGGTAGTGATTTTGTTAAATATGCTGAACAAATGATAGAAAAAAATATTAGAGTAAATAATGAGTTTTATGTGTGTCCAGTTTTTAATCAGGCGATCGAAGATTGTAAAAAAATATATACACATAATGCTTCCAAAATGTGGGGATTGGGAACTCCAGAAGATTTGAAATATTTTTTAGAAAATTATAAAAAATAATATTTGACAAATATTTTTTATTGTGTTATAATACACACCTTAGTTTAAAGCTCGGATAGCTCAGTTGGTAGAGCAGCTGACTTGTAATCAGCAGGTCGCAGGTTCGACTCCTGTTCCGAGCTCCATTTTGGGGGTATAGCTCAGCTGGGAGAGCGTCGCCCTTGCACGGCGAAGGTCTGCGGTTCGATCCCGCATACCTCCACCAAACGAGTCCTATGATTGCGGACTAGTAGTTATTTGTTTCTCCTATGATGAGAATGGGATTAATCATCCTAAATAGAAACACGACACCAAGTAGGTCGGTAACTGGTACCGTTAGTCAGAAGGCTTGGAGACTATGCACGTGCAACGTATAAGGTCAAAGAAGAGTTTTGTGTCACCAGACAAATTTATTCCGTCTTAGCTCAGTTGGTAGAGCAAGTGACTGTTAATCACTGGGTCGGTGGTTCGAGCCCACCAGACGGAGCCATTAACTAGGACTGGTAGTTCAGTTGGTTAGAATGCCGGCCTGTCACGCCGGAGGTCGCGAGTTCGAGTCTCGTCCAGTCCGCCAATATAGGAAAAAATCATGGACCCTATAAATGTTTGGGAATCACTCAGTTACCTAGACGGAATACTCTTCTCTGTTTGGTTGGGAATTTTGTACTACGGTAAATGTTGGATCGATAACAAGTTCAAAGATTAATCTAATCGGGGGGGATTCCCGAGCGGCCAAAGGGATCAGACTGTAAATCTGACGCGAAAGCTTCGGTGGTTCGAATCCACCTCCCCCCACCATAATATTTTCGGAGAGGTGGCAGAGCGGTTGAATGCACCAGTCTTGAAAACTGGCATACGTTAATAGCGTATCGTGGGTTCAAATCCCACCCTCTCCGCCATTTTCCACATAAAAAAAACTTCATTTAATTTCAAGAAAACGCTTGACAAACCTTGTTGGGCGTTGTATAATACCTATGTATTGATGATTGAGAGAGTGTGTTTATTATGAGTTTTGCCCCTTCGAGTGTTGAAAATGTTTTAGGTGAGTTTACTGAGAAAGACTTCGGTAATTACTTTCATTACAGTGAGAATAATCACTGTTTCTTGGACTTCCACAAAGACTATCCCCATATAGTTTGGGTTGGTGGTATCGGTCAACAGTATCGTTATGCCAATGTCAAGAAGACCGTAGCATATATTGCGGTTGATGAGGATGATTGCGGTAATCCCGTAGTCGAGAAATGGTTTCTTAAAAATAATGTGAGGTATGTGTAATGGGAATTCATGTTAGTGTGTACAAACAAGTTCCGTATAGAAACAGTTTTTTAGATAATGTTGACTGCACCGCTGGTGGTGAGTCTTCATATAGTAAGGGTTTTACTATAGTCAATGCAGAGGGTCCTTTCGAACCTTGTTCAGATTACCCAGCTGCGGAACTGATTATGGAAGAACCTATCGGTGGTCGTAAGTGTCTCAGAGTCGTTCCTCTATCAAAAAAAGGTAAATGGACAATGTTCGGTGGTAACTATGCCGCAACATCTGACTCACGATTTTCTAAACTGTGTGACCAGTTGATTGACGGTCACTTCTATGGTGCTGTCGCTGTCTTTGACCGAGTGGAGTTTTAATATGACTTTTGATGAAGCCTGTCACTATTTGTGGCGAGAAGAGTTGACCGACTGGGGCGAGTACAAAGTTCCCAATCACGTCTACATAACTAAGGGTACGGACCTTGTGGGTTATGTTCCTTATGGTACAAAGGATGTGAAAATCTTCAGTGCTCCGAAAAAATCTTGGAGTGTGAGTAGACGAAAGTTTCGCAAGTTTAACAAGAAAGATATTAAATATTATTTTGAAAATAAGTAATAAATGTGTTGACAAAGTGTGTGAAATATTGTATAATACCTATGTATTGATGATTGAGAGAGTGTGTTTATTATGACTTATTTTGTTAAAGAAGATTTCCAATGGGACGGTATGTACTTAACATACAAAGGTGATTTCGAAGGTGCCAAGTTGATGCAAGATGTTCATCCTAACTGTCACCCAAGCTGGTATGGTAAGTTAAAGCCTGCTTTTGTCGCGAGATTCAAACATGGTTACAAACCTTGGAAAACATGGATTAACTTCCTAGTAAAAAATGTTCATGTTGAGGAGTATATGTATCTTTCTGACCACAACAACAAATTCTTCGATGAAGATTATGGATACGAAGTTGGAGGTTCTCCTGTCTTCGCAATGGAAACTCTTGGATATAGGAGGAAGACATAATGTACGGTATAGTTGGTGAGACGATTCGGTGGAACACTCCTAGTGGTGTCTTTTCTGGTGAAATAATGTTTGTGCATACCCCTGAAGATATTGATTACTACAGTATTGCTACTGGACCTAATCTAATGGACAGACATTTTCTTGATAGTGATACGATGAAAGAACTTAAAGTAAAAAACTTGGGAGAAGTAAAATGAGTAAAATGAGTACAGTGGTTTTTGAGGTTCAAGAGTTATATGAACAAACAGTTTCGGTACAGGATATTTCTAGTAAGTTAGACCTGCCTTTAGAATTTGTTAAAGATATTGTTTCTTGTATTTGGGATTACGAATGAATATTTTTAGATTACATGATGACCCTGTTATATCAGCTCAAATGATGTGTGACAAACATGTGGTCAAAATGGTCATTGAATATGCCCAGTTACTATCAACCGCTCATCGTGTTATTGATGGTGAAGAATATGCCGATAGAACTAAGGGCGGCCGTAGGATAAAACGATGGAGACTCAATGGAGATGCGCAAGAAAGACTGTTATACAAAGCTTGTCATGTTAACCACCCATCCGCTATCTGGACAAGAGAAAACGAAAGGAACTATCGATGGTTGTATAATCATTTCGTAGCTTGTGCTAAGGAATATACGCACCGTTATGGAAGAATACACGCTACTTATGATAAACTATCTGGTCAGTTGTGGTTCGCCCCTAAGAATATTAATCAGGTAGGATCTGAGACTATTATGCCACAATGTATGCCTGAATACTGTAAGGATGATAATGTTACTGAAGGTTACCGTAAGTACTATCGAGAAGAAAAAAGATACTTTGCGAAATGGTCTAACCGAGAGGTACCAAAATGGTTTCTGGAAAAGTAGGCGTTTGGATACTAAGAATAATGCTTATATTTTGGTTAAGTTTTTCACAGAAAGCTGATGATGAATTGTTTGGTGTTTTGACAAGTATTCGTAGATTTAACGAATGTCGTAGATTAGTAAAAGATAAACCTAATAAAAAGTATATATAATATTAACAGAGGCAATTAAATTATGGCATATACTACCAGAAATCCTGAAGTTTTTGAGATACTTGAAGAGTTCAGTAAATCTAAAAATAAAAAATCTCGATTGGAGGTTCTAAGTAAATATTCTGATGTTCAGGCATTGAAGGATGTTTTAAGAGGAACTTTTGACGATTCTTTAGAGTTTCTTTTACCCGAAGGAAAACCTCCATTCACCCCAAATAACGAAAGAAGTGTTCCCTCCACTCTATTGAGAGGACATAAGATGTTTGGTATTTTTGTAAATGGTGGGCCTGGCACTGATCTCCCTGCCCACAAAAGAGAAAACAAATTTATAGAACTATTAGAGTCTATTCATCCTAAAGATGCTGATTTAGTTCTTTCTATGGTGGAAAAGAAATCGCCAACAAAATTCTTAACTAAAAAACTTGTACAGGAGGCATTCCCCGATTTGATCCGTAAGTAACCCAAGGTAGCAGCTTAAACCCACTCGACCTATAAGGAATCTACTATGTCGAATACTAAAGTAAGTAATAAAACTGCAACAATTCATAGAACATCCATGTCACTCTCCCAAACGACATACAATAATAATTGTAACTCGAATGTGACAATGGATAATTATTATACTACAACAAAGGGTTTTAACTGTTAAATAGGGGGTGATCATATCTCTTCAGGATCAGATCTCGCGTATCCTGTCGTATTGATCTACTTTATGACCAGTGAATTTTATTATGGCAATTTACAATTTTAAAAATAAAGAAACCGGAGAGATCTTTGAAAAGACTCTTCGGATTTCTGACCTAGATGAATTTAAAGAAAACAATCCAGAACTAACTCAGGTTATATTATCTGCGCCTAAACTCGTCTCTGGTCATACCACAGCTCGTCAGTTGGCCGGTTCGGAATGGAATGATCATCTGAAAAATATCAAGAAGGGTGCTGGTAAGCATTCTACAATCAACACTTAATATAGGAATATATACATGAACAGAGAAAATGTTTTTAAAACATTAAAAATAGACGAAGGGGTTAAGTATGAAATTTATCTCGACCATCTTGGCTACCCTACTTTTGGTGTGGGGCATTTGGTCAAGGACAGTGACCCAGAATATGGACAGGATGTTGGAACAGAGATCTCTGAAGAGAGAGTCTGGGAATGTTTCGAGACCGATCTGGACACCGCGATTTCCGAGTGCGAAGCTCTATACGAAGAGCGGACTTATGGAGATTTCCCCGACGAAGTCCAAGAAATCTTGGTTAATATGATGTTCAATATGGGAAGAACTCGTCTCAGTAAGTTTAAGAATATGACTGCCGCACTACTCGATGGTGACTGGGAAAGAGCTGCCGTAGAAGGTAGGGATTCTCGTTGGCATAAACAAGTAACTAATCGTGCAGAACGATTAATGGTGAGACTAGAGAATGTCTAAGAACGCAATCTTCCAATATATGATAACAAGTGATGTTGTCGACCAACGTGGAGACATCAAAGGAAGAAACCGTTCAGAACTCTATCAGGAGTGTGCATCAATATCTAGAAAATCCTTCGAGGCATATGCAGATTTGATCTGCGCTGACCATCACTATTCTGATAAAAGAGTATTCACTGAAGGACATGGTTGTTCGACATCACTTCTCTACGAGTGTCTCCGAGTAATTTACGATCCTATGTTTGACAAATATGATAATGTTCTATTTGTTGATACTGATATTGTAGTTAACACAACAAAAAACATATTTGATGAATGCTGTCTTGACGCTGAAGTTTATGGTGTATTAGAATCGGATATAGTGACATCTAATGGTGGCGGATATAATTCTTGGGACTATAAAGAAAGTACTTATAACGATTTCTGTTCTAAATTTAATATGCATAACTGCCCTATACTCCCAACTTTACCTCCAAGTAGACCATCCAAGTTGACAATCCTCAATACTGGAGTAGTTATATGGACTAAGGAAGCTAGACTTCGTGCGAGAGAAGAGTTCGATTCTTGGGAAGATTGGTGTTACTCGCAACCATCTTTTCATATGTCAATTATGAATGATCAACCCTATATCTCTGCACAACTTGGAAAACATGAGTTTGACTTAGAGTGTTTGGGTCAGGAATGGAACGATTCCCCACATTACGATACAGAAGAGGAGTTTTTCGAGAAGGCTAATTTCTGTCATTATACCGGAGGAGATTGGAAGATCGATATGACTCGGCATTGGTATGAAAAAAAGTATAGTGTTATGCCTTGGGAAAGAACTTTAGTTCCATAAAAAAAAACACTTGACATTTCTAGTTCAATAGGTTATAATACCTGTATTGAATGGAGATATAAATGAAAGACAAAGTAATATTAGTAGACTGTGACGGCGTATTGTTAGACTGGGTCTACGCATTCACCCAGTGGATGGATCGTCATGGATATGAGTTAGATTCGAATGCGGATAAGATTTATAGTATTAACCAAAGATATAACATATCTAGAGAAGAAGGTAAGAGATTAGTTAGAATGTTCAATGAGAGTGCGGTGATTCGTAAATTGCCCCCTCTCAGAGACGCTATGAAGTACGTTAGAAAACTTCATGAAGAACATGGTTATGTGTTTCACGCGATAACTAGTTTGAGTAATGACCAATACGCACAACATCTGAGAACAAAAAACCTAATAGAATTGTTCGGTCCAACACCATTTGAAAAATATGTTTACTTAGATACTGGTGCCGATAAAGATGAGGCTTTAGAAGAGTATCGTGATACTGGATGTTACTGGATAGAAGACAAACCTGAGAACTGTGATGTTGGATCTAATATGGGTTTAGAAAGTTTGTTGGTCGCTCATGAACATAACGCTAATTATAAAGGACATGCAACACGTGTCCGAGACTGGAAAGAAATTTACAAAGTTATTACTGAATAAGGAGTTACTATGACTATTAAAGCGCCTAACTGGTGTCCACATGCGGTACCCACTTTAAAGGGATGGGAAAATCCTGTCACTGGAGAAGTGTATAAGAAGCAATCAATCACAACTGAACAAATTTCTGAGTTCTTTAGAGCGTCTGCTCCTTCAGAACCACCTGTAATAAGAGAGGTAGTATTTGATTCTTTTGATGTAGAAAAAACTTCATCTGTGCAACTCAATGAAACTATGTATAGTAATAGAGTTGAAGAAAAAAATCCAAATAAAGATTGGGCCGACTAAAGATGTTGAAACACAACGATTCTGCTACCGAACTATTAACCATTCTTCAAGAAGAGTGTGCAGAAGTCATACAGGAAGCTTCTAAGGTAAAGAGGTTTGGTCAAGAAAAATACAATATAAATCGACTCGCTAAAGAGGTGGGAGACTTGGTTTGTATGATCGAACTACTACAGGAATGGGAAGTTGTTTCTTATAGTGCCGTAGAAAATTCTAGACAAAAAAAATTAGATAAACTAAAAATATGGTCTAACTTATTTTCGAGTGAAGAAGAAAGGTCCTTATATTATGATGACATTGTTGTCTCCGAGAACTGATAAACAAGTATCTGTTCTTAAGTGGATAGGCACTATATTATTTTTTACAGCTGGAATTTTACTAAGTAGTAATATAGAAATAAGTCGATGGGGATATATTCTATTTTTTATCGGACATATAATTTTCATCTATGTTTTTTGGAAAGATCGTCCTATGTTGACACAGAATATTATGTTTACTACAATTGATCTGTGGGGAATATATCGGTGGTGGTTAGTATAATTAATGTTTTCCTGTTCGTTTTGCCCTTCTTCGGAAGGGTTTTTTTATTATAAATAGGCACATAAATTAATATATAATTAAGGTTTTTAAAATGGCAAAAGCAGCGAAAATAAAAGAAAAAACACTCACAGTGGATAGTGATGGTTCTCTAGCCAAAGCTGATACTAATGGTGATGGACACGTAACGGAAACTGAACTAGAAATGCATATGGAGTTCAAAAGAAAGGAATTGGAAGACGCTGATGCAATGCGAGACGCACAGAGGAAGATGGCTTGGTTTTCTCTCTATGGTATGTTGTTATATCCATTCGCAGTCGTACTCGCATCTGTTGTGGGATTAGATGAAGCTACAAAGACCCTAGGTTCTATGGCTCCCACATACTTTGTTTCGGTTGCAGCTATAGTCGCAGCATTCTACGCGAAGGAAGCCATAGGCACCAAAAAATAATGTTAAAACGTGAATTGGTAACTTGGAGAGGAACGCCTGGGGTTGGAGATTTTATGTGGGCGTTGAATAGTGTCCATTTACATTCTTGGAGAACCAAAACTCCGATAGACCTAGAAATGCATTGGTCTCATGGCGAGAATCATATCCATCACTTTGAGGACCCAGAAACCATTATAGAAAGAATGCAATACATGCACAGGTTTTATGATAGAAAAGAGGATGTTCAAATATCGCATATGATTAATTCTAATGGTCGTTATAGTTCTTGGAAGTATGAAGACGACACGGAACTTATGCCTGATGGATCTAAGAGACAAGTTGCAAAACATTTTGACAAAACTAGGTTTTATTTTGAGTCTGGAAGATATTCTGATAAAGAAGGAGATCAGGTTCCTGATAATGATTGGATTTTTCGGGAGGATGTCTTTTTAGATATTGTTCCTAATAAAATAGTTTTTTGGAGACCCACATTTAACGCTGAAACTCCAAGAACTTGGAAGAGACAGTTGACAAACAACGATTGGGATGTTATAATAGATAAATTAAAATCTCATGGTTTTCAGATGGTCGAACTGACATACAGAACTCCCATAAGAGAAGCTATGTGGCATATTTCTACTTGTAGACAGGTTATATGTTATGATGGTATGTGGCACTATGTCGCAAAGAACTTCTGCAAACCTCTAATAGTAATAAGTGAAGAGGGAGTTACCAAGTATCATACTAAATATGCAGTAAGAACCAGTCACAATTCCGAAGTTGATGCAAGTATATGGTTTTGGGTAGATAACCCTGAAATAATGTTGGAACACTCCCAGAAAAAAGCCGACAATTTTAGAGAGAGAATAAGAGAACTTAGACAATGAAATTACCATTACATATAGACAGAGCTGTAATAGAAGTTGTGGGTGGTTGTAACTATTCTTGCAGTATGTGCCCACAGGATTTGCGTGAAGGTGGTAGAGACAAGGGGTTTCGTCGTATGATGAAACTTGAGGAATTTGAAGGTTATGTGGCCGATTGTGCGAAATACGGAGTAAGGGTTATAAATTTAGACGGTTCCGGTGAAGCGACTATGCAAAAGAAACTTCCGGAGTTCATTAAAGTTGTAAAGAAATATGGAGCTAAATGTTTTATCTTTTCTAATGGATTCAAAATGGAAGGTAAGTACATGAGAGATTGTGTTGATGCTGGTCTTGATTTCTATAGATTCTCCTTCATTGGTTCAAACCAAGAAGACTACACTAAATGGATGCACAATGCGGTAGGAGGAACATACGCTGGTATTCGTCAGAATATTGAGGAAATGGTAGAGTATGTTAATTCTAGTGGTTCTGATTGTGTAATTTCTACATATCATCTCATCACTGATAATAAAAATATCGATCAAGAGTTAGAGCAGTATAAAAGAATTGTCGATGAACTGGGTGTAAAAACTGAGATATGGAAAATGCACAACTGGTCTGGTGTGCAAGATATTGAGGATGTGGGTGTTAGGTCAGGTTCAGTAAAAACTTGCGGAAGACCCTTTTCTCCGGACGTAGTTATCCGTGCTGGAGGATTGGACGGTAAAAGTGGTGCGGTTCATCCTTGTTGTCAAGTTCTTGGTAGGGATACTGAGGCTGTGTTGGGACATATGGAAGACAATACTATAGAAGAGATTTGGAACGGTCCTCAATATACTGAACTGAGAGAACAACATACTTCCGGAAACTACCCAGACTTCTGTAAAAATTGTGATTTCTTAATTGACGATCCGGAAGTTCTAGTGTATACTAACCATGAGAGAGATCTTATGAAAATGCATGGAACAGAATTTGATTTAAAAGATTTCCAAACCCCAGAAAACTTGTGAAAATGTTGATATATAGTTGGTTATTTTTATAAATAGTATTAGAAAATACCTTTCTTAAAGGACAAACGTAGAAGAACTAACGAGGAAAATTCTATGAAAACACAAGAACAGCGTTCAAGATTTGCTGTAAGTTATCCCACAGGTGGCGCCTTTTTAGTTGCTTCTTTGGTTGGACAGTACATTATAGAAAAGTATGGGGCAAAGGGAAAGTCTTCTATAGAGACTGCTTTTACTGGTAACGAATATGGATTCCATCCTTTGGTGCCTACTCATCTGGGTATGGATGGTATGGATCACGACACTGACGTTAACATTCTATGGAGACTTGATCCAGAACAGTGCATTAAAATTGTTAGGGATCCTCTAGATTGTTTCGCAGTTTGTTATCTATCTGATCTAAAAAGACATCCAGAATTAACCTTCGAAGACTTCATCGATGGTCCAGCTGGATTAGTCACATACAGAATTTTTGAAGATAACATTAGAGATGTGAATTGGGGAGAAATAATTTCCTACGAAAACTTAATTGCGAATCCTGAGTCAGTAATCTCCAGAATACTTCACAGATGTGTAGGAGAACTTAATAGTGACGGTGTAGATTTGTCGGTGGTAGATGTCATAATAGAAAAATCCCAGATTAAAAATCTAAGAGAAAGTGAGAATATGGGGTATGATGACAGTGTAGGAATATCCAAGAGCGTATTTACAGAAGAACAAATAGAAAGTATACTAACCCATTTAAATTAAAACTAAAAATAAATTTCATATTACGAATAACAATTACAAAGGACAGGTGAATATTTTTCGTCTGTCCTTTTTATTATGTGGCAAATAGTAATATTTATTCTATGTGTATATAGATGTATGAATAATATATTTCTTACAGGTTGCGATAAAAATACGGAATGGCAACTACCGTGGTTTCTAAATAATTATTTTAGAAACAATAGTACTCCTATACGAGTAGCTGACTTTGGTATGTCTGAAGAAATGTTAGAACATCTTTCGTCTATTGACGTTGACGTATACGTACCATATAAAGTAAATCGGGTTGGGGAGGACGTGAAGGGTTGGTTCAAAAAACCTAGGACCATATACGAAGCGGCATACCTTAACAGGACAGTTTGCTGGTTAGACACTGATTGTGAAGTTGTTTCTGATATAAGTTCTATATTTGATTATTACAAAGAAGATAAAATTGGAATGGTGCATGATCGACCTTGGTCTAAAAGAAGACCTGATAATGGCCCTTGGTATAATAGTGGGGTTGTTCTTACGGGCAGAAACTGGAATCTCAGGAATTGGGTATTAGCTTGTGAAAAAAAACCTGTTGAAAGTGATCAACAAGTCCTACATTACTCTATGACAGAAATAGAGAAGATAGGGGTTATAGAACCCCTACCCCATAAGTTTAACTCGCTTAGATTGGATTCTGTGGACGGTATAGAGGTTAAAAACCCCCTTATTATCCATCACACGGGAAGTAAGGGTAATGATAAAATTAGGAAAATGATGAAATGAAAGTAGGATTTACTTGTTCGGCTTTTGATTTGTTACATTCTGGTCATATAACAATGTTACGTGATGCTAAAGAACAATGCGACTATCTTATAGTTGGACTACAGGTAGACCCCTCTATAGAAAGAGATAAAAAAAACTCTCCCATACAAACAATAGTGGAGAGGTACACGCAATTAAATGCTGTGGGTTATGTTGATGAAATAATTCCTTATGTGACCGAACAGGATTTGGAGGATATTCTTTCTATGTATCGTATTGATGTAAGAATACTAGGAGAAGAATATCTAGAAAAAGACTTCACTGGTAAGGATATATGTAAGAAAAGAAGTATACTCAATTACTTTAATGAGCGTTCACACAGGTTCTCTTCTTCAGAACTAAGAACTAGAATTTCGGACAAGGAAAGGTCGTGAGTAAATATTTAATTTTAGTTATATTAGTAACGTCTTCTGTATTTGGGGTTTATTATAAATCCACACAGAGTAAAATTTCTTCACAAGAAAAAACCATAGAAGTACAGAAGAGAACTGTAGAATCGTTAATGTCGAAGGTTGACAAAGTAACAAGTGCTTATAAAATAGTACTTGAAAATAATAAAAGACTTAGAAAGGAAAATAAATTATGTTCAATCAATTATTTGTAGGAATAATACTAGTTCTAAGTCTGGGTTCTTGGTGGTTGTATTCTGAGAATGAAACTCTAAAAGAAAACGCAGTCAAATTAGAAACTGCATTCGAAGAACAAAAAGAAACTATAAATGTTCTCCAAAGGTCCTATGAGAAACAGGGAGAATCTCTCACAAATCTACAAAGAAATTATAGTCAAATAGAACAAGAGAAGGATCAGTATCTTGCCATATTTTCTAGACATAATTTTGATAAACTTTCACAAGTAAAGCCGGGTCTTATGGAGATAAGATTTAACAATGGTACATCAGAAGTATTTGGAGACATAGAGAATGACAGCAAAAAAATTAGTGAGCTTGGCACTACTGACACTCCTTAGTGGTTGTAGTACTCTCCAGAATATTTTCGGAGAGAAAGAAATTCAGGTTATAACAAAGCCCGTAAAGATTGAGATAATACAACCGACACTACCGAGACCAATCCAGTTGGAGAACCCAAAGTGGTATGTCGCATCTGAGGCTGTTGTTGCCAATCCTTGTAAAGCTACACTATCATTTGACCCAAAAAGATTTGACGATAAGGGCAACGAGAGATTTAAAAGACCGAAAGATTGTGACATGGGTGAGAGAGAAAATCCCAGTTGGTCTGTGGGTTATACATACTTAGATAGATTCTTAGACGAGATGAAAGATAAGAATGATGGCAAAGTTGTGTTTGTCGCTATGACTGTTGGAGACTATAAAATGATGTCAACCAACACCCAAGAACTAAGAAGATACATACGAGAGCTCGGAGAAGTTATTGTATATTATAGAAATGTCACTATTGATGACAACATAGAAGAAGAAAGTGGAGAATAATAATGTATGAATACAGTGCGAAAATTATTAGAGTCGTTGATGGTGATACTGTGGATGTTGACATTAATCTTGGTTTTGGTGTCGTTTTTGCTAATCAGCGCGTTAGGTTATATGGTATCGATACTCCTGAGTCGCGCACGAGAGATCCTATCGAGAAAATCTTTGGAAAGACTGCATCAAAGTTTCTTACAGAGAAATTGGGGGAGAGATGCACACTCCGCACTAGACTGGACAACAAAGGAAAGTACGGAAGAGTCCTCGGAGAATTTGTTGTCTACGATCACGAAACTGATTCGGAAATGACAGTAAACAATATTATGATACGAGATCACTATGCTGTCGAATATTTTGGTCAATCTAAGGATGACATCGAAGATGAACATCTGGTCAATAGAGATTTATTGATGGAGAAACTCGGTCTTCCAAAATGCGAAGACGGAGAATATACCATGTTAGCTGAGAAGATGGGTCTATAATGAGAGTTAATGTTTTGGGTAATGGTGATTGGGCGGATCTCTTTAAAAGAGGTACCGAAGGTAAATTGTTAGTGTGTAATATGCCTCCAATGCAGTTAACTAAAGAAGAAGTCTATGCAAGTTGTATGGTAGACTTCAAGATGATGGCTGCTCTGACTGAAGGTAGTGTTAATCTTGGAATGTATGACTGGGTCTTAGGGAATAGACCTAGAAGATGGATGGAATCTCACCCAGCATTCTATTTAAAATATTCTCAGAACATCAAAGGGTTCTGGACTCATGTACCTCCATATGCCCAACTGCCGGGTCATGCGAAGTCTCAGGCAGCGACCAACTATAGTTGTGGTCATATGGCAGTAGATTATGCCTGTAGAAAGATGCGAGCAACCGAGGTACATCTGTATGGATTTGATTCTATGTTTGATCTAAATCTAAGAAGTTGTACAGATTTGGTATTAGAGTCTGATAGAAGTTCTTTGAATACTCACAGACTCGCCACAAACTGGAGACCTATTTGGTCAAACTTTTTTAAAGAATTTCCAGAAATAAGCTTTACAATTTATCACAGACATGATAAAATAAAGTTTCCTATTGGAAAAAACGTGAAAGTAATTGCTATTAAAGAGGATAAAAATGATTGATATTATGAAAGAATTTGCAGAAGATAATCTGCCTAAAGTGAAGAGTTTTATTGAATATACTTTACACGACTTTAAGAACGTTTGGCTGTATAAACCAAACGTTCTAATTTGGTGTGCTGTCGCTTTTATTTTAGCATTAATATACTGAGATAATACGATCCATTAACATGTACTCTTCTGGTCTACCACCGGAAGATTTTATATCAGAGTCCCATTCGCTACGGTTTGAAAAGACTCTAGTCAGGGATTCTGTATTATCTTTCTTTCTGGATAGAACAAATTTTTCAGAATCCCCCTGATTGTAGTACATATCTACTAAATCGAAGTCGGGGGTACATATCGGAGAAAAACATTCTCTTACCGCAATCTCTGCGAAAACTTCGGCATTCTTAGGAACTCCCAAGAAAACTACCGCATCAAACTTTTCCTGTCCTCCAGATAAAGATACATTCCACTCAAACTTATCCATACCGTGACGATATTGTTTGTTACTTTGCAAAGTGCAATCTCTTAGACCGTTGTTTCTATACATAGCGTGCATTATTCCTCTATGACGACTTTCTGAGGGACTGCAAACCTTTATATCTCCCTTGTATCCGAACATCTTCCATATCATAGGAATAAACTGTAAAACTATATTAGGATCTGATAATTGATCTAAATGAGCCCTTTCTGGGGACATAAGATCTACATGTCTATAAGCGTCTCTCGGAAGTAACCAAGATGTCTGTCCGTCATTAAAATGTCCAACAAAAAGAATATTTTTATAATCCTTTGTTCTTAGGAAGTTACAATACATCGGACATCTTGACAGAACTTCTTCTACTGTATTTACTCTGTTAGAGGAGTGACGAAGGTAAAGTTTATTATTTTTTATGTTATCGTTTAACTGACCATTTAGGTCACGTGACATTTTTTCTTTCTCATGTCCTAGAACATATTGATAGACTGGTCCGTTTTCGTCAGTCTCCCTTAAAATTGTTTCGTTTTTTGTATTGAAAAACATTTATTAATTTCCCTTATAGATATTTTGGATATAGTTTTCAAACTCTTCGATTTTGTTCAATCGATTAGGCCATAAAATATATTCCTTCTCAGGGTTCTGTTTTAGATTATTGAGAAGAGGTTGGATCGCATTAAACAATTTGTCTAATCGATCTTGCGTAGCGTCCACAGTAGAAGAAACAGATTCTAACTTAGACGAAGCATTCTGCACCGCCTCAAGTTCTTCCTCGTTTACTAGTGTGAAACCAAAGTCAAATAATTGTTCTGTCATGCGTATATTTATACAAATTAAACCTTGACTTTTATTGTTTATGCGTGTATAATGTACTTATTATTCGAATGGGAATTATATTATGCAACACGGAAATATGAGATGTTACCCCAGTGGTCGGAAGAAATCTTTCAATGCTTGGACCACAAAGAAAAAACCCCAACCAAAGTTTGTGCCTATGGAAGTGGTGAACGAACCTTATCGCAGACCGACACCTATATATCAATCAGTAGATTGTGGTACCATACACACTACAAAGGAAGAGAGATCAGTCTATACTGGCACTCTTGTTAAAGGTATCAGTACTATGCACAAATCTAATATGGTTCCTATTATCAACGATCAAGAAGCTAAAGACCACGCGAGTATGAGGAGGTAATATGGGACGTTCACAATCCAAACGTAGTGGTCGGAAGAACACGATAAAGGACTTTGGTAACCCTGTATCTAAAAACATGGAGAAGTTTAATCGTCCTTCTACTCATGCTGATAAGAAAAAAGAAGCGAAAAAAACTGGCGACTACAAATAAAAGACTTGACAATATTGTTTTATTGTGTTATAATGTGTAACATAATGTCGATAAACGTAGATTCCTATTGATTGGTATGGTATCGACATTAAATTTAATTATGGATAATGTGAGGATAAGTAGTATGACAGCAACTATTAGTAAAGAAGAACGATACGCTATGATTCGACGTGCTGCAAAGAAAGTGCAAAAACGTCAGAAATTACAACGTAGTTCGGACAAGTTAACTAAGGAAGCTATACGAATTGATCGTCAAGATCATAAAGAGAGAATATCATGGAGTGATGCAGATGTGTATGCAAATGCTCATTACAGTGATGTTTACAATGCAACAATGAAAAGTGAAGAATGGAGTTAAGATGGATAATCTTATTGATTTGGGTCAATACCCACGTAATGATGTTGAGTTAATCTCTCGTGAGTTTATGCGAGTAGTTTATCTTGATGTGTGTAAGGATTACGCTGAAGAAGTTGAAAAGGAAGATAAGGATGAAGGCGTCATCCAAAACATTGAAGACCTAATTCGTTCTATAGAAATGGTTATTATCATGTTAGATGGTAACGATGACTTCCTGAAATTCATAACTTCAGGTGACGAAGAAGAAGTATCTGAGGAAGATGCTGAATACGATAGATTTTGAGGATTTGATATGATTGAATTATATGATGATGTTGTACGTGCGTTACAGAGTGGTAGTGCTAACGTGAAATTCATGAAGGTCAATGGAGATTTCCGTGACATGACTTGTACTCTAGAAGAGTCTGTTATCGGAAAACAGGAAGTTGATCCTAATGGAAAGACAAAGGTCAATCGTGAGGTTGTCCGTTGTTATGATACGAATGCTGAAGGGTGGCGTTCGTTTAGATTAAACTCTGTCCTAGAGTTTAGTAGTAGAACCCTAAGTTGGACTCTATAAGATGCCTAGAAAACCAATGACAGAAGAACAACGTGCAGCTGCGGTCGAGAGACTTGCAAAAGCACGTGAAGCTCGGGGTCACGATGGATCTAAGTCAGTACACGAAAATCTTCGTGACGTGGATAAGGATAGTCCTATACATTGGAAAAAGGTGAAGGGTTGGATAACGGAAATACAGACTGAGTTGAAATCAACTAAGGCTAAGAAAACTTCCAAGGACAGAAAAGAACGTTCGGAATATATTAATCTGGAAGTTTACCTTTCTAATCTTAAGAAGTATATTGCGAGTGGTATCTACCATGACTTTCGTTATGGTCGACACCGTGAAGGTCGCATGAATACTGTAGTCCGTACCCTAGCATACCATCCAGATGGATTTCCCAAAAGAACAATGGGGTTTTATTACCCTGATCTTGGCGGACAAGTCTGGACAAAGGAGATGGATGATGAGTATCAAAAAAGTAGAGGTCTCTAAGGAAACCGAGGACGAAAACAAGTTTCTGAACAAGAAAGCGTTTAGTAAACTTATAGAGACCACAGTTTTCACAAAGAGGCTTAGTTACATGGATGCTATATTACATGTATGTGAGAAAAACAATATTGAACCCGAAGATGTCAAACGGTACCTCAATAAAGCTATTCTCGAAAATGTTGAAGCTGAGGCAAGATCTTTGAATTTCTTGCCAAAGATGAATACATTAGATGTATAAATATAGTAGTAAACGCCAAATAATAGTTTACAAAACATACGATGTGTGGTATAATAAACCACAATACAATTTAATACACTGTTAATACTAAGGAAATATATATGTCTTTTGCAACATTAAAGTCCAAGTCTATGGACATCTCAAAACTTGTCAACGCAGCAACAGAAGCGTCTGGCACAAATCAACAAACCAACAAGTACCAAGATGATCGCATCTGGAAGCCTACTGTAGATGAGTCTGGCAATGGTTATGCTGTCGTCCGTTTCTTGCCTGCAATGGAAGGTCAAGACCTCCCTTGGCAAAGATACTGGGATCATGGGTTTAAAGGCCCAACCGGAAAGTGGTACATTGAAAAGTCTCTTACCAGTATTGGACAGAATGATCCAGTGGGTGAGTTAAACTCTCGTTTATGGAATAGCGGTATCGAAGAAGATAAAGAAACCGCTCGCAGACAGAAGCGTCGCCTACACTATGTGTCTAACATCTTAGTGTTGAATGATCCATCAAATCCGTCCAACAACGGAAAGGTCTTCATGTACCAGTATGGTAAGAAGATCTTCGATAAGATTATGGATCTTATGCAACCAGAATTTCCTGGCGAGACTCCAGTAAACCCATTCGACCTTTGGAGTGGTGCTGACTTCCAACTTAAGATTAGAAACGTTGCTGGATACCGCAACTATGACAAGTCTGAGTTCAAAGCACCTTCCGCTCTACTTGAAGGTGATGAGACTGCGTTGGAAACTGCGTACAACTCTATGCACGAAATATCAGAGTATGCAGATCCTAACCAATACAAGTCTTATGATGAACTCAAGCAGAAACTAGAGATGGTTCTTGGACTATCTACTGGTGTTGGTTCGACAGTTAAGAATGAAGCTTTGAGTCAATCTGCTCAGTCTGTTCCTCTTAAAGCGGTAGGAGAACCTACCATTGTTGAAGCACCCACACCAGAGATTAAGTCTGCCTCTGATGAGGAAGACACTTTATCTTACTTTGCTAAGATGGCCGCTGAAGATTAATTTTCGGTGTTATGTGTTACGAAGAGGGACTCGAAAGAGTCCCTTTTTTATGCAGTTCTTGTTCCCATGAATGGGTCATAAGAATCGTGTGAAGATAGGGCATTACTCACAAAACTAGTACTATTGTTATTAGTGTTGTTTGTGGAATTATTGGAGGGTGCAAATATTGCGTTTCCTCCAGTTTTATTTGCGGCAATTTGACTGGCGGTATCAGCACCTTCTTTCATCCTTGGCGCTTGTGTGGGGACTGGTTTAGCTATGGATGACACCACACTAATTTTCTTTATATCTTCTGCCGAAAATGAGTCTAGTCCTGAACCAAAATCTAGACTTGGATAACCATCAAATATTTCTTGACCAAACTTACCGCCTTTTTTGGCAGCTTCTAACATAGGAATGGTGAAACCGAGTGTTTTACCTAAATCTTTTACTGAATCCTTTACATCTCCAAAATCCACATCGGACAATCCTTCTAACGAGGAGGTCAAACCTGAGATAGTTTCTGATATATCTTTTAAACCATTTAGATTATCTGCATTTAGAGTAGATAGTGGTTGTAGTCCATTGTATATTTTTGTAAATACATCATCATCCTCAGAAGATCCGAACAATCCCGTCACAAAATCTATAACTTTACTCAGACCCTGGCTACCCATAAGGGCAAGCATGCCTGCACCTACAGCCTTCATACCAGAAGAAACGGAAACTAAGTTTTCACCATCTAAACTACTTAATGCTCCAAGACCTGTCGCCATATTGACTAACATGTCCCTAAGACCACTACCATCAGCTCCCAAAGCACCCATTAGATCTGTTACACCAACCAATGCTCCTAGGAATCCAGCTAAACCCACACCTAGTAAAGGTAACCCAATCACCGCTGCGGAACCGAATGCTGTACCAAACGCTATAAGACCACCTAAGGCTACTAAGGACTTTGCATCAAATGCATTTAAACCTTGTCCCAGACTAGTCATCATCTTTGATAATGAAGATCCATCAACATTTAATAATGACATACCTTTATCACCTAATGCTAGACCAGAGAAAAATGCACCTAAACCAGCGCCAAAGAATCCCATTTTAAGAGCGCCTTTCATACTACCAAACTTTGCTCCTATTGCAGCAACTGCGCCCATTTTGAGTAAACCTTCTGTGGGAGTTTCTGCAAAAGCTTCCCCAAGAGTGATCATACTCTTTTTGGTTGATGACATATCCGCGCCAATCATAGCTTGAGCCTTATCACCGAGAGACAATCCAGTGAAAAATGCGCCAATACCAAAACCTAACGCACCCAGAGATGCTACCGCACCCAATCCTTTCATGGCAAATCCAAGACCAGCACCCACTCCAGCTCCAACACCAGCTCCAAAACCACCAGACTTATTGACAGTTTTCGATTTATCTACGGTCTTGTTTGTAACCTTTCCTCCGCCTTGGATTCCTTCTATAGCCTTGAGTAACCTACTCTCAAAAGTTTTCCTATCTCTCTTTTCTTCTAGATCATCTCCAGTCTCTTTACCTTCCTGAAATCCTCTTATTGCCTTTAGTATACCACGATTACTTTTTTCTATTGATTTAATTAAACCATTGGCGAATATGGATCGAACAGCAGAATCACGTACACGACCGGATATAATGTGTATGCCCATGTCTATGGTGCCGACTTTTTCTAGCATCTTATCAGAGGTTATTTTCTGAGATTCCAGTTGTTGTGCTATTTTTTTAAGGCTCATTTCTTATCCTTGCTGCTTGGCCCTTTGATTTTTTTCGTTGATATCATCCATCAACATTGTTAGGTAAATCTCTCTCTCCCAAGGTATCATTCCTTCCACTTCGTCCAACGAGTAGTTAAAATTATTTAACAGTTGGAAATTTACTTGATAGTAATTAGTCAAAGTGTCGTGAGAGAGATTTATCAAAAAAAATCGTCCATGCCTCTTAATGTTTTTTTATTATTATGATTGCAAGATTCACATTCGAATTCCACATCCTTTGATAAGGTTGGTATGGAAATAGCAAACTGTGATATCCTCTCGAATTGTTCTGTCGTCATAGATTCTAAGAAGTTTATAATTTCTTCTTGGGGTTCATCCTTAATAGAAACTCTTTCATCATCTGTTAGTACAGAATCCATACAACTAACGACCAGATGAAGTAAAGCTTCTGTCGCTGTGTTACTGTCCAAAAGTTCTTGGTTAGATAGAAAATCGTCATATGTAGGAAATTTCATTTTTACGACGACATCATCCGTTACGGTTACATTCATGTCAGGCATATCACCAACAACTTCAACCTCATCCAGATCAATTTTTATTTCATTATCAGTTCCACATTCATCACACTTCATTAATATAGTAGAAACTTCACCTACAGATTTAGAACGAATTTTGGTAAACATGTAATCAACATCAAACGTCGATAGAGTTCCCTCTATTTTATCCTCAACACAAATATTAATTGTATTGACCACGGACCGCAACAAATCTCCTCTATTTTGTGATTCAAAAGCTATGAGTAAATTCTTTTGTTCCTTAACTAGGAAAGGTCGATAAATAACTTTCTGTCCCGACGAGGGTATCGTCATTTCATATGTTGGTGTTGAGTTTAACTTTGGTAATGCCATTTTATAAATCCTATATAATTTAAATTATTCCACCGGATAGACTTATTTTAGGAGAAAATAGACCTCTTTCATCTTTGATCACTCTCCAGTTTGTGTACGAAAATTGTACACTCACTTCTACTAATCCATCCGCATCATTTGATAGTTCAATACTACTTATGGTTGTCGGAAAGGCATCTATAAGTTCCACACTGTATATAGATGCACCTAACAAATCAAGATCCAAACTCAATGGACCAACATCAAAACCCACCCTCATAATAGGTTTTCTTAGTTGATGAATTTTAATTGGGGCAACATAGTCGTTTTTGTATGCGACAGTCCCTAGTCTCAAAGGATTACTATTACCACTAAGTTCCTCGGTTTTTCTTTTTTTACCTTCTATAACTTCTGTTATTTTTTCTGTGACAATATCACCTAAAGAAGTCTCTTTCGAACTTGTTGTTGAATCTGAGAGTCTTTCCTCTCCTATCATAACTCTTCTCCAAGAGTCAAAATATTTCTTTATTCCGTAATCATTCAATGCATAAAATGTCATACTGACATCGTCTACCGCAAAACCATTAACTACCTTCTCATTAAATATTCCCATTTGTCGATCTAATGTCATTATTTGTTTGCCGGGCATGGATACGTTCTTACATAGAATATTCGCATCTCTTGGGTCCAAACCTGATAGTTTTGATTTGTTAGTTATTCCTACTGATGGGGGCATTTCCACCGAATATTGGTTGGTCACAGCAATACCATTTTTGGATATTAATGTACCTTTTAGTTGTTCTATTCCAGCCATTTATTAACCCACCATCTTTTGAGAGTCGTTATATACTTTGAAGTTGTTCGCTTTACGGAAGTCTGCGGTTGGTAGAAAGGTTGCGATTTCCCACTCGGGTGCAGGCACTAGTGCGAACTGCGATTTTACCTGTTTATTCAGGTAATGTTTTACACATGGTTTATAATACTTCAACTTAGAAGAACTTTGTAAAAGAGAATATTGCGCCTTGAATCGTGTGGTGTTGTTAAATGCCTTGTTAGTAGTAATACCCATCAATCCATCCAACATCTTTGCACGTAGTATAGGCGGTAAGTAATGTAAGTTCAAACCTAGAAACCCACCTTCCGCCGGACCAATAACAACAACCAATGGGAACAGATCGTAATACGGAAGAGTATCCTTATGCTTGGGATCGTATTGGAACATGTACATACTACCCACAATCTCATTACTGGTTCTTTTCAAAGGTTCTTCTTTCATCAACGCTTCTCGGTTGATACTACGAAGGTTTTTAGCCTTCTTTTGAAACCAAGCACGAGACTCTCTGGTACGAGGAGTTATGCCCGCCTTGAACGCTTGAAGCTCTAACCTGTTGAATATATTTGACACTATATAACTCTCTTAAAATCTATAGTTCTATTTATAAGAATATTAAGATAATGTGTTATTTCTTTTTCTTCTTACGAAATGGTGATAAGGGCTTGATAGTCTTCTTGGTCTTAGGTCTCTGCGTAGATTTGGGCATGATACCCATTGCAGTCAGTTCCTTCTCGGTCCATACTTCAAAGTGCCATCCACGATCCAGACAATACTCTCTTGCAGTCTTCCACTTGGATTGATTCTTAACGTATGTTAGGCCTTCGTTCAATAATCTCTGACGTGTCTTACCACGACTACTTTCAGGTTTTTGCGTTTCTTTGAAGGGTTTTACCTCAACTACGACAATACGACCAGTGTCATATTTTATAACGAAGTCGGTGTAATACCGATGCATCCGTTTGTCGGTATCGCATATATATGGGATGATGAGTTCTTCAGATACCCATTGAACGACAGAACTATTGTTGTCGCACCACTTCATCACATGACGTTCCCACATGCTACGATACACAATATCCTCCGAATTACCAGCATACTTTTTGGGGTTGAGTGGCTTGTATCTACCTTTATATGTTTTCATCGTAAATTGTGTATAAATAGTATTATAATATTTATAACCTACAGAGAGTAGTAAAATGACTGGGACAAAGGTGTCAGGAGATGAAAAAGGAAAAAAAGAAGTAGAAGAGGTAAAAACTTCCGATGACGGCATCGTAGGGCCCCTGTCATATCCTATAGATGAGGGTTCTCAATACGGTTCCAGAGTTACTTTTCATTTGGGGGAAATTATTCCGCCCACATTAACCGGAAAAACGAGTGCTGGAGACGCTATGAAAAAAGTTAGTAATAGCGTTATGCAGAGAGGAGAAGAAGTTTTATCTGACAATGAAAATGAAAATAATATTTCAGATTTTTTTTCAAATCTTTTAGGGGATTTTAGTTCAATTTTTAAAATGTCAGAATTAAATATTTCTGAATCCTCCGATGGAAAGGTAATTCCACTGACAGGCAAGGCCATAAGCATATATCTTCCGGTTGGTTTTGCTTCGACTGATACGTTAAATTATGAAAGTCCTCAACTCGGTGTTCTGGGAGCTTCCGTACAATCAGCTATAAACAGTGGTGCCGGTTTGGGATCTGCCACAGGAAAGGGATTAATGGATCTGATAAGTTCATTCTCCACTACCGATGGGGGAGACGTTGCAGCTTTAGGAATGACAAAATTAGCAAGTAAAGGTCCAACAGAAATTGGTTTAGGTGCTACTGCAGCTTTAAGAGTTACTGCTGACCCAAATATTAGAACATTGTTTAAGGGTGTTGGAGTTAGACAGTTTCAATTTCAATTTAAATTCATAGCAAAATCTAAAGAGGAAGCTGTAATAGTAGAAAATATAATAAAACGTTTTAGGTTTTACTCTTATCCCGAAAGTATAACTTTAGGAGATTCTATAGGAGCTGGATTTAAATTCCCCAACCCATTTAATATAAAAATTGAGTCAAAAGATAGTGAAGGACAGTATAGAGTTTTTGGCCACCAAATATTGGGTTCATACTTGACGACTATAAACACAAACTATAATGCATCTTCCATGTCTTTCCATGATGATGGCAGACCTGTAGAAATTGATCTGAGTCTCACATTTACCGAAGAGACTACTTTGAATAGAGAAAAAATTAAGGAAGGTTTCTAATGGCATATTTTAAAGATTTTCCAGTGGTAGGTTATTCTTTCGAGGGAGAATCTACTATAATGACTAATTTGTCAGTATATGCAGAGGTTATCGATGAAATTAGACTATCTTCAAGTTTTTATCAAGATTACTATGTAAAAAATGGAGAGAGACCTGACCACATCGCTTACAACATATATAAGAATCCTCAACTTTATTGGGTATTTTATCTTATGAACCCAAAACTGAGGGAACAGGGTTGGCCTATGTCTCAAGAAGAGATAACGGATAAGGTCAAAAGAGATCATCCTAATCAGACGTTCCTGTTCAATACCGACACACCATCAAAACTATATGTGGGTCAGGAAATAAGAGGGTATACTTCTGGAGCCAATGCTACGGTATTACATATCAATTTAGATCTAGGTCAGGTTACTGTAAGTACGGACCAACCCTTCCAGTCAGGCGAATTAATACAATTGGTAGAAAACAATTCAACGTATTCTTTTATTTCTATTGGTGATGAGTATCTCGCTGCACATCATTACACATTAAATGGAGAGATTGTTGACATAAATCCATACTTACCTGTACCAAACGATCGTGTGAAGGTGACTAACTTAGATTTCTATGTCAGTGAGAATGATAAATTAAAACAGATAAGAGTGATCAAACCAAAAAATGTCAATACTGTTGTCAACGCATTCAGAGATGCCATAAGGTAATTATACAATGAGCGAAGCAAATCTTAGTGCGATTGAGGCTGTAGATTCAATAGAATTTAAATCTATTGTTATTGAGTCTGATAAAATGGAAAACAATTCCATTGATATCACTGATATGACGGTCGACATACAGATTTTTGAACATATCGATAAACCTTATCTCACCGCTTTGTTAGCTTTTGCTGATACGAATGATTTAGTTTCTTCTACTAATCTTTCTGGTGGTGAGAAGGTAACCATCACCTTACAACTAACCAGACCGGACACTATAGAGGTTTCTAAAACTTTCTATATAGACAACATTGTTGGTTCTAGTAAGTCTAATGAGAACTCCGAGTTCTTCATATTTCATCTTGTGGAAGACATTGCATATATCGCATCTCTTAATAATATCAATAAATCTTACTCTGGTAATCCCGAAAAGATAATACGAAATATATCAAAAAAATTCCTTGGTAACAAAGAGATCTTGGTGCCTAGCAAGTCAGATCAAAATATGAAAGTCATCATTCCAAATCTAAATGCAATTGAAGCTATGTCTTGGATTAAAAACAGGACATGTACCAGTGATGGTTACCCCTTTTACCTATACTCGACTATAGCAGATGATTATTTAACGTTTATTGATTTAAAGACTATGTTGCAAGAAGGTTCAATGAATCCGAATCACCCTTACACTTATTCAAAGTCTAGTGCTTCTACAGGTTCTACAATTTCAACTAAAAACAGAAGAACTATTATACAATACAAGTCTTCAGACAATGAGGATCTCTTATCTTTAATACGCAAAGGGCTTATTGGTGCTGAGTATAGATTCATTGACCCCACAAAGAATGATAATAATAAATTTACATTTGATGTTCAGACTGATGTTATAAAGAAAATAAAAGGAGACTTTAATATAAAATCTCCGGTGTATGATGAAGTTTATAAACACGACGGAAAGTCTTTCAATAAGTATCAGTCTCGAAGTATTTCTATGATTGGTAGTACTCAGGCATACTCCATGAAATCTTATATGCAGAGTGATAGTAATGTGTATTATAAGTCAAACATCATCAATAAGTCTATGGATCAACTGCTCAAAAAGAATTCTATCGACATCACTGTCAATGGTACAGATCTACTTGGGGGTGACAGTAACTACACTATCGGTAGGAAATTAACCACACGATTCCTGAGAAACATGGCACCCGAAGACACTGACTATTTCTTTGATAATAAGAAGTCCGGTGACTTTCTCATATTCTCAGCCAAACATAATATTAGTAGAGAGTCCTATACGGTCTCACTATCATGCGTTAAACTTGACAATGGTGATGTAAAATGATACCCAATACTTTCATTGATTTCTATGGTGACCAGACACGTTGGTTCCTTGGTGAAGTTGTTAATGTGAAGGACGATCCCTTGAAACTCGGTCGCGTGAAGGTTAGAGTTTTCGGGGTTTACGATGATATCAAAGACGAAGATCTGCCTTGGGCTCAGATCGTTGTACCAATCACTCAAGGTGTTCACGAAGGTACGGGACAGTACCTAGGTATCCTTGTGGGTACTCAGGTTTTCGGTATGTTCTTGGATGGTCAGAACTCTCAGTTGCCTATGGTTATTGGTACTGTACCCAAGGAAGGAGATGCAAACTCCAAAGCACTAGAGAACTATCCTCAAAACAAGGTCTATGAGACAGAGAGTGGACACTACAAAGAGTGGGATGACACTGAAGGCAAGGAACGCATTCGTGAACAACATAAGTCGGGTACGTACTACGAAATAGACAAGGACGGTAATATGACGATTGATGCTACTGGCGATGATGTTATCAAGAATATAACGATCAAATCGTCAGGACAAATTAATGTCACAGCACCTGTCGTTAATGTAAACGGTACAGTCGTTAAACTAAACTCCTAATATGACAACTACATTCCAACTCCCTACATTCAATACAGAGTTGCCCTGCTCTGGTTCCTTACTTCCTACCAAAGCGGAGTATGTACAGTTCTATAATGATATAGCAGCTATACCTAGTCAACTAAAAGTATACCTATCACAGAATCCTGATATAGACCTAGACTATAAAAAACAATTAGAAGACATCATAGAACAGATCGAAGAGTTCTTTGAGTTGCAGTCAGAAATACTTTCTCCTTGGTGGACTAAAGGACAAATACGTGATTGGCAGAAAGAAGCTAACGATGCATGGACTCAGTTGATTGCTGAATTCCATATGTATGTTCCTATAAAGATGATGGAACTGATCTCTAAAATAATCCCTGTTAACTTCAATATATCCATTATGGGTCTGAGTATTGATCTGTTAAGAATACTAGAGAAGGAAGAACAAGAGAGTATAAAGAAACAAATCACTGATGAAATAGATAGATTCTATAACCTAGTACCAGAAGCATACCAGTACTACAAGGGAGAGTTTGGTATCATATGTAATGAGTGGAAAGGTAAACTTACGTGGGATTACATTAAAAGTGAGATCGTAAAGGCATGTACAAACCTATTACATAGTCTGTTTGGTAAGTTAATTGACAAGTTTAAAGACATCTGGGATGCACTTGGATTACCTTCATTACCCGCTCTTTTGGAGTTTGATCTAGAGACGTGGATAAGGGAGCAGATAGACACACTGAAAAAACAGGCAGAAGATTACATAAAAGATCTACAAAAACAGTTAGAAACGTTGGAAAATGATGCGAAAACCCTTGTTGGAGACCTAAAAAAGGAAGCCCAAGACAAGATTGACCAGTTAAAAGACGATATACAAAATTTCAGTGTGAATAGTTTTATAATCGAGATGTTGAAAGAGATTCAATTATTCGGAGTTTCTCTGTTAGATTTACTGGGTGGAGAGATCAAAACCACAGTGATCGTGGGGGAGGTGCAGATAGAAGACCTCGTCCGTGCAGCGAGAGACTGGTTCACTCAATGGCAGAAGGAACTGTTCAACCAATGGATAAAGAAGATCAAATCGTTCTTAGATGCGATCGGACTGGGTGCGTTGATGGACCTATTGACTCTGACCTTCTGTGACTTCCTCAAACTGATCGGTGTTCCTATGAGCATCGACCTACAACTACCGGAGATACCTAATGGCGTATAGTGACAAAGTAATCGACCACTACGAGAACCCTAGGAACGTAGGTGTGTTGGACGAGAAGTCAATCAACGTGGGGACAGGGATGGTAGGTGCACCAGCCTGTGGTGATGTGATGCGACTACAGATACGGGTGAGCGACGATGGTATCATAGAGGATGCTAAGTTCAAGACCTATGGGTGTGGTTCAGCGATTGCATCTAGTTCTCTCCTAACGGAATGGGTTAAGGGGAGACATATAGACGATGCAGAACAAATAAAGAATACCGAACTGGCAGAGGAGTTGGCATTACCGCCCGTGAAGATACACTGTTCGGTGTTGGCAGAAGATGCTATTAAGACTGCTGTCAAGGATGTGAGAGAGAAGAGAAAGAAATGATTACTATGACATCAGCTGCGGAACAACAAATGGTAAAACATTTGGAACATCGTTCTACGGGTGTTGGTGTTAGGTTGGGTGTACGTACTAATGGGTGTTCTGGTTTGTCTTATCTATTAGAGTTTGTTGATACTATGGACGGGGGTGATGTTGTCATGCAATGTGGCGATGTTACATTAGTGGTTGACTCAAAGAGTTTGATCTACCTAGATGGGACTGAGTTAGATTATGTTAGAGAGGGATTGAACGAAGGGTTCCAGTTTAGAAACCCTAATGTCAAAAATGAATGTGGTTGCGGAGAAAGTTTCCACGTCTAGGCAGCAGTACTATGATACTCTAGACGTTCACGTTGTCGACCCATTACAAAAGATTCTGTAACACCTTCAGGGAACAACAACTCGCGAGTAGCGATGTAGTTACCATAGAAGTTTTTTGTTAGGTAGTATGGCTTATCCCAAGAATCCCAAGCGACGGTATCCACGTCTTCGATAGACCAATCAATAACTTTATTCTCTGCATAATCATTAGCAGACTCGATAAGCGGAGTGATAGACTCCATCATGTATCGAACTGAAGTGTGGTCCTCGAACTCGAACCCATACACATAAGTGTCGCCACCCTTAGCCTTCCAACACTGTGGGCATTCGCCTTGACCGTCCCAATCGTGGGCGCCATAGTTTTCCCAATTCTGCGTGTGTATTACTAGATTAACTCTACTCATATATTATACCTCTCGTATGTCAATTGGTTTGGACGGATCTATCTTGATGGCGTCGTACTCTTCCTGTGTGAGGAAGGTAGCATCTTCCCAAGCTTCGGTGTTGTCTGTCCAGTTTTCATTATTCATTATTTTCTCTCTCAGTTCTCATAATCAATACAAGTATTATACAACAATTAACGGGCTTTGTCAAGCGTTTTATAAAAACTTTTACCCAATGTAATCATTGTCTCCAATAGATCGCAATAGAGGCCGCAACTCAATGGACAGTTCTTTACTGGTCATATTATTTCTTTTGCATATCTGCCGTTGAGTATTACGCATTTCAGTGAAAAAATCATCTGGAAGATCTGCTTCTACACAGTCTTCTAAGTCCCAATCAAGCATTAGATCATCAAAATACCTCAAGTTCTCTGCACTCATATACATAATTATCTCTCAGTTCTCATAATCAATACAAGTATTATACTACACTTAACGGGCTTTGTCAAGCGTTTTATAAAAATAAATTAAAAAAAAACCCTTCCGAAGAAGGGCAAAGGTTCCTTGAGAGAAAGGTTATGAAACATCTTTGAGATAGATATCGATCCGTGTGGGGTCCATACCTAGGTCAATTAAATTCTTTCGGAGACTCTCGGGGTCTCGAACATTCCATTCTATGTGGCGTTCATCATTTTCGTCATACCACTCGACGCACCAAACCTCACTCATTAGGTAAGTTCGTGTAGTCAAGAGTTTCACTAATGTAGTCTAATGCGATCGGAGACTTAGCTGCGATTACCGACAGCATAGAACTCAGGTAACCAATCACATAGTGTGGGGAATCGTTTTCGTTCTCTAGGTTACTTACAATCTTTGAGACTAGTTCTTGTTCAGTGTATTTAAAGTTCATCATAATATATCTCCTATGCAGCCATCGCTGTCTTTTGTGATTCAATAATTTGTTCAGCACGTTGGTTAAGTTCTTCGATCTCTGGAGTCCAGTCACGAGGACTATCAGTGCAGATGTATGGTTTGCTCCATGATCCAACATTGATGTCGATGTAGTGTGATCGGTGGAAGTAGTCAGTCTGACTATCATCTTCACAGAAGTAGTCTGGTCCGTGCATCGCTTCTTTCAACTCAAGTAGGAATGCCAACACAACGGGATCAGACTTGTAGTTCTCTTCTAACCAGTACTCATTGACTTGGATATATTGCTCAGCAAGTCGAGCAGCAGTAGTCTTACAGTCGTGTGGATTACACTCTAGGTCAAGACGAGTTCTTTCTAGTTGACTCTCATTCACAGCAGAGATAATATCTAGTGGACTAGACTTAATATTCACAACAAGGGTAGAGTGATGACGAACAGCGATTGACGCTTTAACGTTATACTTCTTTAGAACTGCTTTGATCGCAGGGGCTAGATTCTTTTTGTCTTCTTGGGATACATATGCCATAACTTTTTTCTCTCTCTCTTTATCAATTTATGTAACCATTATATCAAGTGGAACATGTTTTGTCAAGCGTTTTATTGAAATTAATTTAAGAAAAAGGGAACTTTCGTTCCCTATATTTTTTAGACTGGTAACAATCCTTTTAAATTTTCTTTTCCACGTTCTTGTGGTAAAAACCCAATAACTCTCAAAGGAAAGACTTCTAATCCACATGATTTCAATTCACGTTTGTGTTTCTCTAACTTTTCTACGAAGTTCTTTCTTTTAATTTCTAGAGTTGCTTTTGCCGTTGGAGCACCTACGTGTCCAATTAAATCGGTATACTTACCTGTATCGACATAACGTGTAATGGCTTGCATGATAACACGATACTGGTAACCTTCACCAATACATACACCGTAGGTATCGGTTTCTGAATTATACTCACCACCGACTTTATATTCTACTCGCGAGTGGTTGTCAATCCAGTCCTGTATTTTAGGAACAGATGTGTATAGAATGTATGGTTGGGGAGTCCCCGCTTCCTCCATAACCATCTTTACAACACGATTCCTACAAGTCTTATCACGAGTCTTGCCGTAGATTCTCACGAATTCTGCCTTAATTGCTCTCTCATTATTTTTGATAAGACCAGTCTTAATTTTCTTGCTCAAGTGTTTACGCATGTCAATTTCTTTATTAAGACGTTTGGGGTATCCCTCGTTCTCTCTCGCTTGCACATCTTCCATCTCTTCTGGTGTACCAGAGAACAAAGTGAATATCCAATCCTTTTGTCCTAAAGCACGAATCGCTTCTGAACGACCATATCCATATACAAGGACGTAAGGTTTATCATGCGAATCACCACGAAAGTAAACAGCAGGCGGAAACTCCAGCTTGTCCACACCATCTGCGAAGGACATTCTAAGTGTTTCGATCTCTTCTGGAGTGTGAGTTTCTACTTTAGTATGTTGTCCTTCGATATCATCAATATGGATATCTCTGAAGTCGAGTCTTATGTTTTTTACGGATGTTACACCAAGGTCGGTGTAGTCGGGTAACGCAACTGCGTCTGGGTCTGATGCAGAATAATCTGCAAGTGCTATAATAGCCATAGTATTTTTCCTATTGGATTAAATTAAGTGAAGTAGAAGACTCAATGAGAATCCTAAAACACAACAGTATATATAAGACTTTTATATATCTTATAATGGTGTATATTATACAGGCATTTTTATTATTTGTCAAGCGTTTTATTGAAATAATTCTCTTTCTCTTTTAGTAATATTCTCTCCATACACATACCCGGCCGACATAGGTAGTTCCTTTACCATATCCGTCACTCCCTTACTCTTAAAGTATTTGGACTTGGTTGGATATTTTCTTATATCTTGTTCCGAAATCATCAAGGTCTTTGTTTTGCTATGGTTCATGAATGCCATGAAGAATGGCGCTTCATATTGATTGAGGAACTTTTCTTTTCTAGCCAAGAAATGTATATACCTATAATAAGATGGCCAATCGTTATCCCATGCCTTCCATCGTTCTATATCGATTGTTGCACAAACCTTTTCGTCTTCTGTAATGATAGATAGGTCTACTCCGTAATCTCCATCCATCTTTCTTCTGAATAACAGTGTTTTATTCGGTAGATGTGCAGCTAGATAACTATGCAAATTATCATTAGTCTTGCATAGTTTTATAAATGATTTTATATCTTCATCATCGTCATAACTATCTTTTCTATCAGAATATGAACCCCATACTCTCTTATGTTCTTTTGTTACATTCACTATGCCGCAACCTTCGCAGAGAACCGTGGGTATAATCTGAATGGAGCTTGGTTATCAAGAGTCTCCATATAGATAGTAGGTTCTGCCAGACCGCGTTCGTCTAAAGCATCAAAGTATAACTGTGAATCATTATCGCACTCTAACCACACATACTTATTATTGAAGAACGAGTACTCAGAGATCTTGTTCATGAACCCTAGGTTCTCTACAGTGCGTACATCAATCTTTAGGTAAGAATGACTTGGATCAGAAATATAAGTGATTGCTTTCATTATGCGGCCTCTCTAACTTTAAGTTTACTGGAAGTTGTGTCGATAATAAGATCACGAACACGTTCACGGTCAAGTGAATCACCCTGACCCCAAGTTTCATGACAAGTGGTACTAGAACATATCTCTAGATACTCCATTATAGCACGTTCTACAGCATCGACTGACAGACCCTCTATAGGGTATAGACCATCATAGGCATAGAATGATAGAACATAGTTTCTGAAGTGAACTAGTTCAGGATTAGAACGCATTGCGATATAGTTAGTTTTCATATTTCTCTCTCTCTTTATCAATTTATGTAACCATTATAGTATGTCATGCAACTTTTGGCAAGCGTTTACATCATTTATTTTTGTTTACTCATGATTCTTGTAGTCCCTAGTTATTTGGTCATTGTATTCTATCTCAGTTGCGATCTCATCGAACAACTTGTAGAATAGAGATACGGTGTTTCTAACTGGGTTTAGACGTTTGTACACATCTGCATCAACTAGATTCCAATTGATATCACCCGAAAGTTTCCTATTCTCAGGAAGTTCTACAGCTTCTCGGATGTAATCCTCTATTACTCTTTTTAAATCTTCCATTACAAAATCCTCTCTACATTGTTGGGAGCATAAAGACCTTCGACAGATCTAGACTCGTTAAAAACTCTAACTCTCTTAGCGGTATTACCAGTAACAACACCAATAACCCACGTGTCAGTACCAGCGCACTTTACCCAAACTTTCTCACCGACTTTGTAATTCATTATTATCTCTCTCTCTCATTCTCAATACAAGTATTATACAACACTTTATATCAATTGTCAAGCGTTTTTTACAAATAAATTAAAAAATAAATCGTCACTATATCTGTATAAATAGTACTAGAGGAATTTAACCCTATGGCAAAAATATTTTCGTTACAAGATGGTAACCTATCTAAGAGGCCGATTACTACATCTATCTCTCGTACATACTCGGATATAGACTGTTCATTCGAACCTAAACCATCCGGTGATCTGTATAAGAAGACAGATGCAGCTGCGGTGTTTCAGTCCGTAAAGAATCTATTGATGACTAATCACGGTGAGATTCCATACAGACCTTTGATGGGTGGTAACCTACAAGATCTATTGTTCTCTCTTTCTACAGAACCCGTGTCTTCGGACATTGAAGATAATATTCGTTATGCTATAAATGCATACGAACCTAGAGCAACAATAAGAACTATTAAGAGTGTATTAAGACCCGACTATAATTCGATTGATGTAACAATAACTTTTTCGGTAGTAAGCGTACAAAGAGTTGTTACATTGAATGTTAATATTGCAAGGAATAGATAAATGGCTATACAGAACTCCGAGTTGGATTTCTTTCAGATTAAATCTCAACTACAGACCTACTTAAAACAGCAATCTGAGTTTCAAGATTATGACTTCGGTGCGAGTGGTCTGTCTAACCTACTAGACGTGTTAGCGCACAATACTCATATCAATGGTCTGATTGCTAATATGGCAGTCAATGAATCTTTTCTGAGTTCTTCACAACTGCGTTCTTCTGCGGTATCTCATGCAGAGACATTAGGTTATTCTCCTAGGTCCAAGACTTCGGCTACAGGTGCGGTGTCTATATCCCTTACAAGTACGACCTCACCGGCAACTCTAACTATCCCTAAAAATACAGAGTTCACCGGAACCGTAGATGAGAGTGTATATTCTTTCTTTTCTACCGAAGAATTTTCTGCAACTAAAGATGTTAATGATGACTATGTATTTCAGACTATAGGGGGTTCTACTGAGTTGCAACTTAAAGAGGGTCGCAGCAAGACTAAGTCATTTATTGTGGGTAGTGTTAATGATGATTCCGTGTATGTAATACCAGACACCTCTATAGATACTTCGACTATGGAAGTTCGTGTATATGATAACTATCTGTCAGGTACTTTCCAAGAGTACAACGAAATAAATACCGTGTCTTCTATTACGGATAACTCTAGAGTGTACATCATTCGCGAAGCGTCTAATGGTTACTATGAATTATTCTTTAGTGATGGAAATGTTTTGGGTACTGGACCCGCTGCAGATAATAGAATAGAAGTTACTTATATCTCTACGTCAGGCGCAGAGGCAAACGGAGCACAGAGTTTCTCGACTGCATATGTAGTAGATACTGGCATTGTTTTGAATCCTGTTATGGTATCCCCCTCAGCTGGTGGAGACGAAAAAGAATCTATAGAATCAATCAAATTAAATGCTCCTAGGACCTACAGTGCACAGAATAGACTTGTTACTGCGAATGATTATACTGCATTGATCTCACGTAACTATAGTGGTTACGTAAAGGATGTAACTACTTGGGGGGGTAATGATAATGTTCCTCCCGAATACGGAAAGGTATTTGTCGCATTGAACTTTTTAACTGGAGTATCTGAAGCTACAAAAACTGACGTTAAGAATCAAATTCATAGTCAGTTAACTTCCAATCTTTCGATTATGTCTATTAACACAGAGTTTGTTGAACCTAGGGAAACTTTCTTAGAATTACAAACAGTATTTAACATTGACCCAGTAAAAACATCTTTGCCTGCGGCATCCTTACAAAATACTATTGATGATTTCATAGAACAATACTTTGAGGATAACTTGACTTCTTTTGATAAAGTATTCCGTAGAAGTAATTTGTTAACTCAAATAGATCAGTTGTCTACCGCAATCATTAACTCTAAGATGTCTGTGCGCATACAACAAAGAATTGATATGGATTCTATCATCTCAGAAATAGAAACTGCAAAGAACGAATTCAATGCTGTGTCTGGCGTTACTCAGTTACCAATATTAACCTATGTGGAACAAGATCATACTATCAGTTTCCCAGTGTTGTTGGCTACTCCAGATAAGGATGACCACACAGTTACATCATCCGTATTTAAGTCTAATGGAATAGATGTTACTATAAAAAATGAACTGGGCAGTACCAAATTACAACTACTAGATCTAAATGGTATTGTTAAGTCTCCTAATGTAGGTTACTATGAACCCAATACAGCCACAGTTAAGTTAAGTTCTTTGCGAGTTGATAAGTCGGGTTATGTGGGAACAGGAATAAAAATATCCGCAACTCCAGCGAATCAAAGTACTATCAGTCCATTAAGAAATTATATAATTACTTTAGATGAGGATTTCTCTTCCACCATAGGTCATATTGATATTGGGTCGTCTAGGATTAGTTTATAATGTTGAACTTGATTAACAGTCAGTATAGGTCTGACCCTAACTTCCATAGAAGTCAGGTCACTCAGGTATTGCCTGAGTTCTTTCAGACAGAGTATCCCAGACTTATTACTTTCCTAGAGAAGTACTATGAGTATACCGGAGAAGACGGAAGTGTTTCATATGATGATCAAATCCACAGTTTGTTTGGTATAAGAAACATATCTAATGCTGAATTAAGTACTCTCGATTTGTTGATAGGTGAGATAAGTGAAGGATTAGAATCTTCTTCTTTCTATCAGAATCCTAGATTGATGACTAGACTCCTATCTAATTTCTATAGGAATAAGGGAACTCAATTATCGGTAGAACAATTCTTCAAAGCATTTTTTAATGAGGATGTGGATGTATCATATCCAAAAGAAGATATATTTATTTTAAATGATAAACCCGGCGGTTCTTTAATAGGACCTCAAGCTTTAAAGTATATTCAAGATGATAAGAAATATCAAATATTTTCTATTCTTTTAAAAACTGGAATAGCTTTTAGTGAGTATGAAGACTTTTATAAAAGGATGGTACACCCAGCCGGATGGCATTTATCATCAGAAGTAGAAGTTCAAGAAGTTGCTTCTATGGGTTTTTTTGCTGGTATAGGAACTGATCCATTAGAGGCTCCAAACTACGCGGTTGTTGTTCAAGGAAGTATGGTCAGGTCATCATTCGCTCCTCTATATTCTCTACTAACTATGGAAGAAACGGATTCTGTGGATGCCAGAGATAGTGATCAAAGAGCTAACGCTGAAGGGATAGTGATTAGTTCTCTAGAGACATTAGAAAGATATAAAGATATAACATTACAACAAATTCAAGATGTATTCTCTACAACGATGATAGATTCTAATGGTAGTTCTATAATTATTAAAGGAACTATCGGGGATTGGGCTGGAGTTACCCCAAGGACTTTAGATAATGGAACATTATCACTATCCTCGGAATATCAGACCTTAGATGACGATGACTATTTGTAAATTTATAAATACAGAGACTACTTACGAGGACTCTAATGTCTAGACAAATTCTTAATACTGGTGGTGCTGCGAACGACGGACAGGGAGATACTCTCCGTAATGCAAGTCAGAAAATTAATGACAACTTTGCGGAACTATATAACCTATATAACCTTATCACACTTACCGGAGGTGGTGGAGGTGGCGGCGGAGGCCTAACTACCGGAGAACTTCAACAACTCGTAGAAGACGAAATAACTTCTCAATTGTCGAATATAGATCCTGACGGAGGAAGTGTTAATATACTATTGTATAAAAGTTATGATCAATCCGATCTTCCTAGTGATCAAGATATTAATGTTTCTACAACATATAACTTTGAAACTGGATCTTTATTTGTAACTAATACGATAAGTACAGATTTTAATGGTTGGGGTTTTGATCTTCCCACTACAGGAAGATATGTTTTCCTAATACGAGTTGTGGTCACTTCCAATGATATAACCAAGATCATAGAAGTATCTGATTGGTCAGATCCAGTATTAGCTTATGACCGTGGGTTACCTAATCTAGAAGTTGATATATTGGCCACTAACGGAGTCATCTTTCGTAATGATACAGGTCAAACAGAAATAAAAGCATTTATAACATCTGACGGTACAGAAATATCGTCGAACGACTATAAGGAATTTGATTATGAATGGACTAATGATGGAGTACCTGTCTGTGTCCATGAAACAACGCGATATGTCTCTCACATTGACGGTAATATTGTCACAGTAGGGTCTGATGGTACATGTCCCATAGGGTATGGCGTTCCTGCCACCAACTCTGGGGTCACGGACAATTTTCCTAACGGAGAATTAAAATCTATATTCATAGAAGCTCAGGCGGTTCCCAATTCAGGTACCCTACCTTTGCAATTAACAATTAACGATAAACAAGAGGATTAATAATGGCAATTAGAACGGCAACGGCCGCCATAACTTTCACGGACTTGGCCGATGGTCAAAGTTCCGTAACTGCGTTCTTGACAAATGAGAATCATACCTTTGCAGCTAATGATGTGGGTGTAGTATCTGATGGGACAAGACGCGATTTTTCATGTTCTGTAAAAGTATTTATTGGTGGTACTGAGCAGACATTCACAACAAGTGCCTCTCCTTCAGAAGGGCAGTTTAGTATTGGCTCCATTAACACGGTAAGTGGTTGGGAATTCCTTGTATCACAAGCCAACGGAACCGACATAGGTAGTGGAGTACTCAAAGGCGCTGGTGTTATATACGCTGATGCTATCGGTACTCCATCTTCAGCTACTATCCTAATACCAGTTACATATAGTAACAATGGAACTACTGGATCTTTTGATTTATCACTTTCAGTCAACCGTATTCAGGATGGTGCTGGTGGTACAATTATCAGTCTTGTACCTTCTAGTCAAATCTTCTCTGCGGATGCGGATGGTGTTTTACTAGGAAGTCAGAATAATAGTACTATTCTATTTGATATTGCCGGTAGTCCAGGCACTCTCACCTATGAGACAGCGTTAGACGGTGGAGCATGGTCAACACAAACCGCAACTTCGAATGGTGCTGGTGGTATTGGTGGATACGATACCGACCACACTGGTTCATTCTCTACAGGATCTTTACCCACCACTGCCGTATCTGGTGCTAGATTGGAGATTAAACCAGAAAATATTGGAGACTCTAATGCGACATTAACAGTTCGTGTAAGTGGCGAACAGGGTAAGGATGCTGTAACATTTAGTAAAGTTCGTTCTGGTCGTGCCGCAGTATACGTTGAAATAGAAGCAGATAATCCAGTAGTATTCCGGAATAACTCAGGTAATCCAGTAACATTGACAGCAAAAGTTTATGATGCAAATGATGGTGCTCAGATCAGTGATGGTGTTGGTGGAGTTTTAGTCAAACATGATTGGGAATGGATAACTGGAGAACAAGTCTACGTAGGAAATTCAAATCTAGAAGTTCAGACAGATGCTTCAGGAGCTCCTCTGGGTTCGGGTGGAAGTCCTGTAAGACGTTCAGCTAACGGAAGTACTAGTGCAAGTGAAATTAATACTAATCAAGTAATCGTTGGTCCTTCTGATATTCCGGATACTGGCGCGCCAATCAGTATTCGTTGTAATGTTATCGTAACTACACCGTAATAAGTAAGTTAATTAGTAGGAAGTAAAATGGCAAGTATAAGAGCCTCACAGTCTATAACCTTTACAGACATAAATGATGCTTCTGGATATGAATCTATTTACACCAGAACTGTAAATACTATATCCGAAGCATCGGACTTCCTATCATCACAACTTCCTAGTGATTCATGGACTTATGGTTATCCATCACCGAATGGCGGTGTGGACAGTGTTGTATGGACAACAAATGGAGAAAGTCTGAGTTCTGCCTTTCCTATATTGTGGGAATGTAGACGAAGTATAGTCGGAAATCCAAATAATGGGGACCCTGTGACAGATACTTGGAGTGAACCTACTATTATCGGTGTCGCTGGATCTACAGGAGGAACTGGTCCTATGGGCCCGACTGGTCCTAGAGGACTTACAGGTACTCAAGGACTACAGGGCTCTCAAGGTATTCAAGGTCCTACAGGGATACAAGGTCCCATAGGAACTCAAGGTCCAGTAGGTACCCAAGGTATTCAAGGTCCCAGAGGAACTCAAGGACCAGTAGGAACCCAAGGTCCAGTAGGTACCCAAGGTATTCAAGGTCCTACGGGTGATCAAGGTCCTTCTGGTCTGTCGGGAACTCAGGGACCTAAAGGTACCCAAGGTATTCAAGGTCCCAGAGGAACTCAAGGACCAGTAGGAACCCAAGGTCCAGTAGGTACCCAAGGTATTCAAGGTCCTTCAGGTCTGTCCGGAACACAGGGACCTAGAGGTCTACAAGGTACTCAGGGGCCTCAAGGTACTCAAGGTATTCAGGGTCCTACGGGAATCCGAGGTCCGTCTGGATTATCCGGCACTCAAGGTCCTCAAGGAACTCAAGGTATTCAAGGACCGACAGGCGATCAAGGACCAGTCGGGACTCAGGGTCCAGAAGGTTCTAATGGTATTCAGGGAACTATAGGTCCGCGTGGTTCAATAGGTCCTAGAGGATTTTCTGGACCTCAAGGATCGAAAGGTGATAGAGGTTCGCGTGGTTCTCAAGGTCCTATAGGCAGTACAGGCCCTAAAGGTACGATTGGTTTAACAGGTATTCAGGGTCCATCTGGTCCCCAAGGTATTCAAGGTCCTACAGGACTAGCTGGAACTTCGGGCCCGCGTGGTTCACAGGGCACTCAAGGTCCCCAAGGCACAATAGGATCACAGGGCCCATCTGGACCGAGAGGTATTCAAGGTATAAGAGGTACTATTGGTCCGCAAGGAACTCAGGGCCCGGAAGGTTCTATCGGACCAAGAGGTTCTCAGGGTATCAGAGGTACTATAGGACCTCAAGGTACAATAGGTCCGTCTGGTCCAAGAGGTCCGTCTGGTCCACAAGGTTCTCAAGGTGTCAGAGGTATAGTAGGACCATCCGGCCCTAGAGGTACAATAGGTCCACAAGGTTCTCAGGGTGTTAGAGGTAGTGTTGGTCCTCAAGGTTCTCAGGGACCGAGGGGTACTCAAGGTATTCGAGGTTCTCAGGGACCTCAAGGTTCTATCGGACCAAGAGGTACAATAGGACCACAAGGGCCTTCTGGTGCTACTGGTGTCCAAGGTTCTCAAGGACCTAGGGGTACAATAGGACCACAAGGGCCTTCTGGCGCTACTGGCGTTCAAGGATCTCAAGGTTCTCAAGGACCTAGAGGAACTCAGGGGCCGCAAGGGACCCGAGGTACAGTAGGACCTCAAGGTTCTCAAGGACCTAGGGGTAGTATTGGCCCATCTGGACTCAGAGGTACAGTAGGACCTCAAGGTTCTCAAGGACCTAGGGGTACAATAGGACCACAAGGGCCTTCTGGCGCTACTGGCGTTCAAGGATCTCAAGGTTCTCAAGGACCTAGAGGTACAGTAGGACCTCAAGGTTCTCAGGGATTGACCGGAACCATAGGTCCATCCGGTCCTATGGGAGCTGCGGGCAACGCTATTGTATTTGATACTGACAGTACAGTTAATCACGATGTTTATGGTACTACTAAAGCGGATCTTATAAGACAGTTTCGTGGAACATCTGAGGTACTGAATAATGATGTATATTGGCATATACAAACTGGTACAGTATATCAGTATCAAGGAACTAGTAGTTATACTCCAAACGCAAATTTAGCTTTTACAAATTTAAATTCTAATGGTGGGGTACTGAGTCTAGATGCTATATTAGATGCTTTGGAAGGTGATGGATCTGGACTAAGATTTTATGGAGACAACATCCAGATACTCGATTCGAATAGCAACGTAAGAGTTCGTTTAGGAAAACTATAAATATCTTTATGAGTAATTTTTTAGAAGGGGGACTCATGTCCTCCTTTTTTATGGAATAATATAATGTATAAAATATACAAAAATTTTCTTGCCCAAGATCACGCATGGGATTTGGCATGTTCTATAGATTCTAATCCATCCAATTGGTTCGAACTAACATTAAATCACGATAACACGAATAAACCCCTACACTTACCGTTGAATATTAGTGGTTATCGTAAAATATTTGACAATGAAAATTCTATTCGTAATACTATAATAAATGGAAAATTTGCATATAGGTTTCATAAAACTAATACACATGTGAAAGGTTGTACTTGTTGGGAATGTGAGTTTACAAAAAATGTACTTATGTCAAAAAGTTTTAAAGATTTACTGATAAAGGAGACTAGCCTCACCAATCCAGTTCTTAAAGAGTCATTCACTTCAGTATATTATCCAAAAGACTTTTTAGGACTACATAAAAAGGATAAGTCTGGTGTAGAATTTACCTTTCACCTTTCTTGGGATTGGAGACCAGAATATGGGGGACTATTTCATCTAGAAAATGATATAGGATTTCAGACATATGTTCCCGGCTGGGGAGACCTATTGATTATGGAAGTTGATAAAAATACAAAAAAGAATTTTGTTTCTGAAGTTACCGAATATGCACCAAGACCTAGACTCGCTATATCGGGGTGGTTCATTGATGAAGAGTAATGAAAGACTCCCTCTTATGTATCACGACGGTGATACTTGGAGGAATTATTCAGTATATAATAAAAATAATCATAATGTAGGTATATTTGTTGGGTGTGGACCTTCCTTTAACGAGGTAGATCTAAATGTTTTGAAGGGAGGAGGAAAGACAGTACTCTCTATCAATACAACTTACCCAACATTGAAACCGGATATCTGGATGGGTATGGACGACCCCACATGTTATGACGAACGAGTATATGCAGAATCATTTCCCAAACTACTCCGTGGTGGATTTCAGAACCATGAGTTAGAAGGTAGAACACTCAAAGAATATC
>Ga0206682_10000012_pt1 | contig 147697 bp, 181 predicted proteins | sample M240m12015metaG_FD_155444 | JGI IMG/M metagenome (GOLD analysis project Ga0206682, IMG submission 155444) | Ammonia-oxidizing marine archaeal communities from Monterey Bay, California, United States - M2 40m 12015 | ecosystem: Environmental > Aquatic > Marine > Intertidal zone | place: USA... | reverse complement strand
AATTACTTCCCACACACCACCCATTAGGAACCACCAGCACAGGAGTCCGATTCAACATGGGTTTGTGCCACACTTGTTTCAATAAATACGAAGCAATTAGCCGAGCATTCGTTGATAATGTCATTGAAAATAGTTAAATAGGTGGCAAGAAAATCTTGCCTCATGGCAAGGAAATGTGGTTCATGCGGAGAAGCAGGTCATAACTCCAGAAATTGCCCTGCTGATGAAGGAGCCAAAGCGGAAGCCAAGCGTCAAGCGAGTCTACCTAAACCCACCGAGATTCACATCGCTATTTCAGGTGCGGAAAAACTTTGCGGAGCCACAAGCACCGAATGGCCTGAAAAATATTGCACCGATGAGTTCGCAAAAAAACTTCCCGTCTGTGATGCCTGTCAAGCCACTTACCAGAAGCAATTTAAGCGACCATTTACCCGCCCGACCGTTTCGGAGAAGGTGGATGAATGACGGATAAAATCCATCCGTCATGGAATGAACATCCAAATTTGTTGTCAGAACTTAACCCAGAAGGCAACAAGGGTTTTACCCATCTCGGAAAACCAGTTTCAGTTCTGGAATTGGCTGCGGGAACAGGTAAGAAGTTAGATTGGAAATGTCGCACTTGCGAAAATAACTGGAAAGCCACAGGAGACAGCAGAAAAAATGGAAACGGTTGCCCCGCTTGTGCAGGGCAAAAAATTCATTCAGACGGAAGAAACTCAATGGCGCAAACTCACCCAGAATTAGCCTCTGAATATCAAGGAGATGCGACAAAAGTTATGGCGGGAACTAACAAACGACTTGATTGGAAATGTAGCACTTGTGAACATGAATGGACAGCAATGGGAGCATCTCGTGTGAAAAGACAAGCAAGTGGTTGTCCTCCTTGTGGAAGGAAAAAACAAGCCGAAAACAAAAAAACTTATCACTTACAAAAAAATGGCTCAATGGCAGAAACACACCCAGAATTAGCCATTGAATATCAAGGTGATGCGACAAAAATCATTGCAGGGACAAATTATCTGCTTGATTGGAAATGTCGCACTTGCGACCATGAATGGAAAGCCGCAGGAAGTAATAGGAGCGCAGGAAAAGGTTGTCCTGCTTGCTCCAACCATGTAATAAATAATCAACACGGAAGAAACTCAATGGCTCAGACACATCCCGAATTAGCCAAAGAATATCAAGGCGATGCGACAAAAGTTATTGCTGGAACTAACAAACGACTTCCTTGGAAATGTAGCACTTGCAACCATAAGTGGGAAGCCACTTCAAATTCAAGAGCGGATGGAAGCGGTTGTCCCGTTTGTGCAAATCGCCAAATCCACATTGATGGTCGGAACTCAATGGCTCAAACACACCCAGAATTGGCTTTAGAATATCAAGGTGATGCAACAAAAATTGTTGCTGGAACTAATAAGTGTATTTCTTGGAAATGTAGCACTTGCGACCATGAATGGAAAGTCTCAGGAAACACCCGTGTCCGTGGTCGTGGTTGTCCTGCTTGTGCCAACCATGTAATAAATAATCAAGACGGAAGAAACTCAATGGCTCAGACACATCCCGAATTAGCCAAAGAATATCAAGGCGATGCTACAAAAGTTATTGCAGGAAATACGAAAAAGTTAGATTGGAAATGTCGCACTTGCGACCATGAATGGAAAGCCGCAGGGAGAAACCGTGTTCATAATAGTTCTGGTTGTCCTGCTTGTGCAACCTTTGGGTTCAAACCTGATGAACCTGCCCATTATTATGTTCACAAAATTACTTCTGAATTAGGAAACATACTTTACTACAAAGCAGGTATTTCTAAAGGTTGGCAACGCCGATTGTCACAAATCCGAAACACCCTTCCAGTTCACCACACCATAGAAAACTGCGAAGTGATTCCCTTTGAAGTTGGTCAAGATGCTCTTAACCTTGAAAAAACCCTACTCCGCATGGCCGCAGAAGAGGGTTGGAAAGCACCAGCCCAACCTTTTGATGGAGGTCATGAGTTATTTACACAGAATCCCTTAGATATTGCTCGTGAAAAGCAACTTCTTAAATAGGAAGACCATTGATGGGGCTTTGTTTGAGGCTTCAGAATGAAAAGTGAGTGGCAATGGATGATAACGGTGCAAGCGCAAGAGAAAAAATCGTGTGGAAACCCATTTCCACCACCTCAAGTTATTGAATATTTGAAACGGAGGAAAAGTCAATGAATTACCGAGTTAGATTCCATTTGGGACGGGGACAAAACCACCAGAAATTTCAAGTCAGACATCCTGATGGCCGAGTTACATATCACGACCCAACCCGAGTTCAAATTCTGATGGTTGGCTGTCGGTTGCACAATCAAAACCGAATTGCTGAGGCCATTTGCGCTGGACGAAACAAAACAGTTTGTGCGTGGGTAGATGCTGATTCTGTCTGGTTTGAATACCCTTCAACCATCTCCATAGACTCCAGCAAATCCATTAGTTTCAATCCCAAAAAAGTCCCATATTGGACTGATGGAATCAGTAATTTAGACGGAAAAACCTATCCAGAAATCATTACCTCTGGAAGCAACCTCTATCTTAAATAGGAAAACCCATAATTGATTATTATGCCTGAAGGTCCAGAAGTTAAAACCATTACCGACCGACTACACCGTGTTTTGCAAGGGAAAACCGTTAGCAATTTACGCATTCACACTCGGGAATATGCCGCCAAGCAAATGAGAAACGAGTTTAATGAATTCCGTCAAGCACTTCCTTTGACTGTTGATTCTGTCAATTGTAAAGGCAAGTTCATTTACTGGAAATTTTCCGATGAGTGGGTTGTCTTTAACACACTTGGTATGTCAGGCACTTGGAGATTTGGAAACCTCAAGAGCCTAAAAGGTGTCCATTTCACATTAGAATTTTCTGATGGGACACAAGCGCATTATCGTGATACCCGACGGTTTGGAACTTTCAAGTTCTTCCAGACAAATTCTGAGGCTGAATTACAGACTAAACTCTCAAAAATTGGACCAGATATGTTAAGCGAGTCTGTTTCTGATGAATTCTTTATTGAGCGACTTCGCAAAAAGAATCACTGGAATATCTGTAAAGCCATTATGAATCAGCAAGTGGTTTCAGGAGTAGGAAATTACATCAAAGCCGAAGCACTTTACAAATCCAAAATTAACCCGTCTGCATTGGTTTCAGATTTGACCGATAGCGATTTAACCACCCTTAGCAAGCAAGTTAAGTCAGTTATTTATTCCTCTTATCAATCTCGTGGAGCCTCGTTCCGAGATTATGTCCCACCCGATGGCACAGTCGGAACTTATTCATTTGTGTTTGAATGTTATGCTCAAAAGAAAGACCCTGCGGGAAGATTAGTTATTCGTGAGCAAACACCCGATGGCCGCACCACGCATTGGGTTCCGCAAGTCCAGACATTAGGAACTTCTCAGCAAGCCACATTATTTTAATACGATGCAGCAGCACTATAAATTGATATAGCAGAAAATACTCATACAATTATCCAAAGGGAATATTATGCCACGAAAAATATGGGACCTCTCAGAAATACCAATGGTTAATGATATAATACCCCTCACCAAACAATTGGTTTTTGACTATTGGGATGTTATGGTTATCATCGGTCTTTCACTCCTGTTTTCCATAGCCCTTTCATTAAATTGATATAGCAGCGAGGATAAATACCACTATGCCTCTTACGATGATGGACGGTAACTTTCCTCGTTGGGATGATTTATACATCTACATAGATGTTTCTTCTGGCTCTCCATTGAGGCTAAAAGATGCTGGTTTGCTTCTTGAGTGGATTCGGACCAGATGGAACTATGTGTTATTAGGGACAATTTACTTGATACCACTATTGCCCAGTTATACTTATGACTTTGAGGTGAACCAGTTTATCAAAAGGCAATTAGAAACATTCCAAAAAGAATTGGCAGAAGAAATCCCTCAAGGAATTATCACGAATATTCTTGGCACAGGAGTCCCAGGTCGGCCAGAATATGACCAAGGCCCACCCATCAAAATTGTTTATCCATTACGCACTATCAATTGGATTTCCCATTGGGATTCATCCACCTATTACCGAAACTTTCCCGCTTTAATTCAACCAGATATTATCATATCATACAACACCAAAAAGTTGTTCCGACAAAATCACAATTTTCCACTACAACAACTTGAAGATTGGGACAACAAACCAGTATTGTATATGCGACAAGGGAACTTTTCAGGATTATCAGGAATGTATGATACGGAATCTTTCTTAACAGATTACGAAAAGTTACAACTTCTATTCGGGTAATCGTTAAATAGGAATACACTTAATTTTAAGTAATGGAACGAGCCGACATCATCCGACCAATTTATGGAACTCTTGTTCTCCAACCCTTAGTCCTTCTCTGGTGCTGGCTTACCAACATCCCGTATTTTACTAATCTCGGATGGTTCACTATTATTGCGACCATTTATCTGATGCCAGTCTATGCCTATTTTGAGTCCCATTTGCGCCCGAGATTTGAAAAAATCTAAATAGCAACACCACATTAGGTTAATCATGTCAGAAGTTAGCACAGGCTCTATCGCCTTAGTGTTTTACCCTGAATATCCATTTATCATAAAAGAAGAAGGAAAAACCCGACTCGCAGAGGATTTACGGTCTGCTGCGGAGTTATTCAAAAACGACCCAGATTATATCCACTCTTATATGGTTTGTAAAATTTCCTTATGGGGACACTCCATCGTTCCATATTCCCAGGAAATAATATTTCATGGTCGGGCTGAACCCAACCAATTGGCACATTTTCAAGAAGTAATAGCAGAAATGAGTTCTTGGATGACAATAGTGGAAGAAATTGAACTCCCGCCAATCACATATTATACCTCTGACTTACAACCAATTATCAATCAAAATATGCTCCTTACGAAGAGAAAAAACGCCACCCTATCAGGATTAAGGAATGAAGTAATAGAAGAAACCTACCCAGAATCTTTACGACCCACCGTATCTCAAGTATTCACCACTCACAATTACACCACGGCTTACAAGACCTGGGACACTCGCTTCAACTTTTGTTTTCAAGAATCCTCTGATTGCAGCGTTATTAACATCAACAGATAAGTTAAATAGGTGGCATCACAAAAAGTTAGATATGCCCTATATCCGTCAAGATAAAAGAGATGAGTTTGATGCCGAACTTGATTCGTTTATCATCAGATTTTTAGAAACAGGAGATACTGAATCTACCGCAGGACGATTGAACTACACCATTTCCCGAATTCTGGGAGCCATCCTCTACGATGATGAGCGAATCAGTTATGCTCGTATCAACGAAATTATTGGTGTCTTGGAATGTTCCAAGATGGAACTTTACCGACGCATCGCTGCACCTTACGAAGATGATAAGTCCCGTCTTAACGGAGATGTTTATTGATGGACTTTTGGACTCAAACTCTACTTGTAATGGCTCTACTCAATTTCACCCTCAATATTGCTTCGGTTCATTTGGGTTGGTGGAAGCGCAGGAATCTGGGAGACATGATGGAACACATTATTTCTCATGTTTGCCCCCATTACCCCGATGACGACATGGAATTTGAGGAATCACACATGAGCATCCCGCAAAATGTATTCTTGGAAGATTGGATTAGTTTTGCCCAAAATCACATCCAAAAGCATGGACGACTCCCCAACAATCAGGAAATTGAAGACCACTTTAATACCGAACAGTCTGAAGATATGTCTTGGAAAGAATGGGAAGAACAGGAGTAATTATTATGAAATGCAAAATTATCACAATCACCCTCGGTTACGAAACTGACGACGAGTTCGCCCACATTCTACAAGGTTTAATGGAAGCATTACCCGCCACATCACGAGTCAGCATTGAGCAATGGTTTAATTTGAACGCTCCAGAGCATCAAATTATCAGACCACCCAATGACGACATATACGATGAATTTACGGAGTGAAAAATATGAATAGATTGAAAGGACTAAGATGTTATTTGGCAGGACCAATAGATTACGCAGACGATGATGGAGTCGGGTGGAGAAACAAAGCCACCCGTTGGCTTAAACAGAAAGGCGTAGCAGTAATGGACCCTTGCAACAAACCCACACTTGATACCGAATACAAAGAAATTGAAGAAGAGAAAGTTAAGTTAATGGATTTGAAAGCCCAAGAAGATTACGAAGGTTTGACAAAAATCATGAAGCCGATTGCTCATGTAGACCTCCGTATGCTTGACCGTAGCGATTTTGTCATGGTTTATATTGACATGGATGCTAAACCATTTGGAACTATTTGGGAACTCAAAACAGCACTTGACCAACGGAAACCAACTTTGGTGATGGTTGAAGGCGGAAAGAACAATGTTTCTAACTGGATTTTTGGTGTTATGAACCACAATTGGATTTTTGGTTCTTGGGAAGGTTTGCTGTCATACCTTCACGGAATTGACGGAAATACTATTGATGCAGATTTGACCCGTTGGGTTTTCTTTGAACAGGAGGAATGAGTATAACCCTGTGTAATCAGTGTTGGCAAGACTACCCCACCCTAAATCGGCAATATCACTCAGGAACAGAATATTATTTCTGTGATGAGTGTTTAGCAGCCAACTTGTGGGACTGTCCTGAATGCGACCGCACATTTTACATAGGATTAAATCAACAACGCTTACCACGCCATTATCGCAACACCGACGAAATAGATTTTCGGATGAGGCGAGTGCGAGAAGTGTGTCCAGGTTGGAAATCATCACGACGAATAGCCGCAGAAAAAAGATTCGGATTCAACACCAGAATACCCTCGGCTAAAACACAACGGAGAGCGATATAATGTCTGTATGTTTTTGTGGAAATAAAATAGAAACTAAATGGACTTATTCTCGGAATAAGATTTACCACCATGTTTGTTCTCGCTTCTGTGCTGAAACGCAGAAAAGGAAACTACCTTATGATTACCGACGGAAAATTCCTATCAAGTGTTATTCTTGCGACAACACCTTTGAACTCAAAGCACCCTATTGCCACGCTAACCAAAGATTTTGCGGAGTCAAATGTCTTAACGAAACCATGTCTTGCCACAAAGGAAAGAAATACTCATTTATTTTCACCACTCTTTATGAGCATCCTGATGGCTTAACGGCACAGGATATTTATGAAGCCTGTGATAAGCAACCATTTAGAGTCAAAGGAGCCAAGGGCATATCAGTAGCATTGAGGCGTTGGGTAGCCCGTGGAGCCATCTCAATAGACAAAACCTCAACACCATCTCTATATAGGTGGACTTCTGACCTAAGACCAGGACAAGAATTACTGAGGTGGAAAAAATGAGTTTTGAATGCGCTATGTGTGACCAAGAAATAAAGACCAGCAAACCGATTTACATCATGACAGATACTCTTTTTCAAGCCAATGGAAGGTGGGTTGAACACCTAAATACTGATACTTATTGCTCCCACAAGTGCGTTCAAGAAGTAATGGAAGGCATCACAGGCGAAGGAGTCACTGATGAAGACGGATGCGAATGCAGCGTCTGTTCCTCCAAATTTATGGCAGGATATACGGCAACCGTAGGCTGGTGTAAAACTCAGAGAGAAAGGTGGCATCGCACCATCACCACCCAAAATTATTGTTCCCACGATTGTCTGCAAAAGGATTTCGCTAATCCCAAATCTCCGTTAGCCTTAGAAGTTCCTAAGAAACCTGCTAAGAAACGCAAGTCTACCAAGAAGAAAACCACTAAGAAGAAACCCGCTAAGAAAAAAACTACCAAGCGAAAGAAAACTAAAAAGTGAGGAAAAAACATGACTCCTATTTCTGACTCTCTGTATGGCATCAAATACGATTGCCGAAGATATTGTCCCGAATGTAAATTAGCCGATTGGTATGATTTGAAAGAAACCGAACACATCCTGTGCCTCAAGTGTGGACATCAAGAACCGTTGTGATTCCGAGAAGAGTTAAATAGGTGGCTACTCAGGATAACCTATGAAGGTAGGATATTACCGACACGACCACGGTTCAGGAAACTTTGGTGATGAGTTAGGCCCTGTGATTGCTCAGGCCATGCTCGGACGACCCGTGGAAAAATCTAATGATATGAGCCAACCTGTTTTCTCAGTTATCGGCTCTATTTCTCAGAATTTAGCACCTGGAAGCCATGTTTGGGGAAGCGGTATCATGATATATCAGTTGCGAACTGATAATTTACACATTCATGCCGTTAGAGGTCCACGCACCGAAGGATTTTACCGAGGCATAGTCCCGATGAAGGAAACTATTCCGTGGGGCGACCCTGCCTTGTTGTTGCCAGATTTTTATCAACCCAAACCACTTCCTGAACTCGCAGGAAAAACTGGTTTTGTTCCGCATTGGTCTTGGTGGGACATTTATTCTGACCAGCAGGATGAATTAGAGATATTTCACGACATTCACCTTATCAACCCCACCGATTCGTGGGAATCCGTAGTAGACCAAATTGTGGCTTGTGACCGAATCATTTCCTCTTCACTTCATGGATTGATAATTGCCGATGCTTATCACCGCCCCAATCTTTGGCTCCGAGAAGAATTATATGCTCACCTACCCGACCTCAAATTTAGAGATTATTTTGAATCCATTTCCCGCGATTTCCAGTATGGAGCCGACATCAAAGATGCTGCCAATACACCTTTTGACTCACCCAAGTATTGGACTCAAGGTGCAACGGCTTTAGACTTGCAACCCTTACGAGATTCATTCCCACACCATTTATTTACGGGGGCATAATCATGGCTTCAGTTGCCGTAGTTGATGCAGGATTTTTTATCGGTAGACGAGGCCGACATTGGGGACCCAAAGGCCAACTCACTCGGATGAAAAGACAGTTAGCCGCAGGAAGACGCTCTCGTGTGCAATTCTTTAATTTACAAAGAAAGTGCATTATCAATGACATGAAATATCTGGAATTCCGTATGAGAGAAGTCAAGTATTTTGTATCTGCCACCAGACCCATACATTTTTGTTGGGATGGAGTAGAAGGCCGAAATCTTCGGGGAACGCTACTCAAAACCTATAAATCCGAGCGAGCAATTCGCATGGGATACGAGGCTGAAACATACGATGCTTCCACCCACACCATTAACGATTTCCGAGATTATCTTGTTTCTCTTAATTTTGATACCGATAACTTGCGTAAAAATTGGATTTCCCATTACGAGTCTATCATGGAAGCCGACGACATGATTGCTTATCAAGTTCAGGAACTTATTGCTGACCCATCTATTGGAGCCGATGATGACATTTGGGTATTCTCAGGAGATACCGATTTGTGGCAACTGTTTGACTGGGACGACAGAATCAGAATTCATAACTTTGTTAGAGAAATATCCCGCACAGAAATTACTGAGGATTTAGGAATTGAACTCAAACACTATCCATTACTCAAGTCCATTACAGGTGATACCAGCGATAGCATCACAGGAATTCCCAAGATTGGACCCAAATCCGCCGCCCAACTTATTCAAGCACACGGAGATAATTTAACAAATGACTCACTACTTCTTAATTGGTATCAACCCACCGACACCGAAAGTATGGAATCTATTTCTCTCGCTCTAAAAGAATATCGTTCCAACAATAAACTCACACAAAAGTCATGTATTGAAAACCACGGAACATATTGGAGAGATTTAGAAAGAGGAGGCACTCGTTTGCTACATCATTCTGATTACCAACCTTTGATAGAGGCACTCCCAGATATAGCCCAGTATTTTACCACCACACCATATTCTGATTTGGTAGCATTGAACATTCGTTTGATAACTCTCCCGTTCCAGTGGGCGTAGTATTAAATAGGTAAAGATATAGTGATTTATTATGAAAGAAATTTCAATCTCTGAAAAGGCTCTTCGTCGCTGGATTGCTCAAACTCAAACAGGAGGTGAGTTTGAAGATAAAGGACTAAACGCCTTTCTTCAACAGTTTTTCACCCTGAGTTGTCTTTGGAGAAGCCAGTTAGAAGTTATTTTAACCAACGGAAATTCTGACTCCCAAACCACAGAAGAATACCAAAAATACCTTGATGATTGTGCATCAGGAATTGAGAGTGAATACCATGGAACCGAAAATTAAGTGCGAAGCCTGTGGAACAAGATTCAAAAACCACAAAACCGCCATTCTTCAAGATGGATACTACCATTGTGGTTGTGGCTGGTCAGTCAGTGTTTCTTCCATAAAAACTCAATCTTAAATAGGAGGTTGCTCAATGCAACACCATGAAGATTTTGATTGACTCTAAGGAAGCAGCATCCACCAAAGACAAATTTAAAATGATGCTTAATGCAGACATAGTTAATCTTCCCGAAGGCGACATCGTAATTGAAAACGATGATGGAAAGCGATGGGTTATTGAAAGAAAAACATGGGGTGACGCTTACTCTTCATGGAGCAGTAAAAGAATCCAAGAACAAATTTCCCGCATGGTAGAAAATTGTGATAAATATATTCTGTTAGTAGAAGGCTCATGGAGTGAAGTCTACGCAGACATGGACAGTATCAAAGGATTGCAAACTTTCTTCAACCGAATGTGTGTAGAAGTCTGCCCAGTAATTTATACTGACTCATTGGATGAAACCATACGATATGTGCGTTCACTATCCCTTCGTGTTAAGGATGGCTCAGTTAATCAACTCGTTCGCCCCGTTACCGTCGTTACCAGCACCCGAAATAAACATCACGCTATGTTGGAACAAATCCCACGAGTCGGAAGAGCCACAGCCAAAAAGATTCACACAGGCTATGCTGACCTCAAAGATTTTGTCAATAATTGGGATGAGGCCGAAACAAGAGGAGTAGCCAAAGGAGCCACTTGGAATGCCGTAGATTCTTTCATTCGCACAAAATGGGGAGTCACCGAATCCCGTGTTATTGTAGACAGGTCAAAATCACAATAGTTAAATAGGTGGGGCCAAGATAATAGTTGTTGATGGCTACTGACGGAACTATGTTTTTCGGGACTCCGCACCACGGAATCCCTTACTCAGCAGTTCAATTTGGAACCATGAAAGACCTGATTTACCTCACAGACTATGATTGGGACTCACAAGGCTACTACCGACTCACCACTTGGATTTCTAAACCAACTCAAGAGGGAATAAAAATTATCAAATCGCTCAAGAAAGCGTATAAGGAATATCAACGAGCCGAGAGCAAGAGCGTTCAACGAGGCAGGGAAAATGACCACCAATATGTGAGCATCCACCGCACCCTTCCTGATTTCAAATCAGTATTCACACCGATATGCCGATTGTCAGATTCAGCCGAGAGAAAATTTGCCAATCTTCAAAGAGTAAAGATGCCTCAAAATACAGGACAACACGGAAACTCAGCAATGTTCCACCCTCAAAAACACAGTGAATTGTTGCGAATCACAAAATCTATGTTTCGTGCTCAAGCAGAGGCCATGAGAGGATATACCTTCCAAGCCATTTTATCAGGACTATACATCATTAAATCTATCCGAGGTTATCAGCCTCTTAATTGGTGTTCCAAGGTTCAGCAAAAAAATCGTCTTTACGAACCCCCGATGATTAACCGTATGGCGAACCATGTTAAATAGGTCACAACACAACTATAAACTCATGTTAGAGGCGAGCATAGCAGTTCCGAGGATGAAAAATATTCTAAAAGGTCTACAATCTATTGCAGAAGATTGTATTTTGGACTTTTCTGAAACAGGATTGACCGTTCATGTAGTGGACTCAATTCGTGCTAAAATGATGCGACTTCGGGTAGAACCCGCCGCCTTTGAATCCTACACTTGCGATGAACGACACCGTTTGGCAGTAGATTTGAGCAAACTCAAGAGCATCACCACAGGATTAGTTACTGCTGACGAACTTAAACTCCGATATGCCGATAACAAATTCGCTTTGTTAGCAAATTCTATGGAGCGAGTTATCAGGCTTAAAAGAATAGAATTAGTCTATGATTTGCAAGCCATCCCTGACTTTGACTATGAATACAACACCACCGTTTCTTCGGCCAAAGACATTAGAGATTACTTGAAAACTCTGGATAAAACCCCAATTTATTCTATCAATATACGGGATAATAGCCTTATTTGGGAAACATTGGATGCCGAAGAATTGATTACTTGGGCTCCTGCCGTAGAATTAGAATGCGAAGAAGATTTCAGTAGCCGACAATTATTTACTGCCTCCGAAGTAGCCGCTATGATTTCTGCCAGCACCAAAGAATCTGTGTCTATCCGAGGCGGTTCTGACTCATGCCCTGTGGAATTCACATGGACTCCCTATGAAGGAGTAGAATATACGGGATTGGTAGCCCCGAGGTTGTGATATTATGAGAAGAAGCAAACCCACCAGTTATCAAGCCGCTAAATCCTTAGTTCAATTAGACGAAGAATTAACTGCAAAAACAGTTATTGACCGAATGGTTACGCTGGGCAGAAAAGAAATTCCTACCAACCGAAGTTTGGCCGCCAAGATGAAGAACGATTCGGACTTTATCGTCGTGCGACCCAATGGTTCACAAGGACCAACGGTGTTCAAAAGAATTAACTGAAATAGCGCAACTACACCACCTTGCACGAAACAACGCAAGGTCGTGGCGACAATCTTATATATGAGAACCCAACCAAGCAATATTCCCAAAAGGTGACAAAGATGCCAAACGAAAATAAGTTCCAACTCAGCGATAACTTCATGAATAAATACCGACGCAAGAAAGCACCGTTTGGATTCAACGGTTTGGGCGAGTTAGTCTATAACCGAACCTATTCTCGTTTGAAGGCTGATGGTAAAAATGAACAATGGTTTGAAACCGTTCAGCGTGTTGTAGAAGGAACTTTCAATATGCAGAAGCGTCACATTGAGTCAAATGGACTGGGATGGAACGCTTGGAAAGCACAACACTCCGCCCAAGAAATGTATGACCGTATTTTCAACATGAAGTTTCTACCACCAGGTCGTGGGCTGTGGGCTATGGGAACTGCAATCACCGAAGAAAGAGGTTTGTTTGCTGCACTCAACAACTGTGCTTTCGTTTCAACACAATCTATGTCTTCTGAATTTTCCAAGCCGTTTTGTTTCTTGATGGATGCCTCTATGTTGGGTGTTGGAGTCGGATTTGACACCAAAGGAGCAGGAACTTTGATTCTCAAAGGCCCATCGGAAAACCGACGCACCGAGAAATACACCATCCCTGACACTCGTGAAGGATGGGTTGAATCACTTCGTTTGTTGTTGGACTCGTATGCTTACGGAGCCGCCCCAATTGAATTTGATTACTCAGAAATTCGTGCATTTGGAGTTCCAATCAAAGGATTCGGAGGAGAATCATCTGGACCACAACCCTTGATTGAACTACACAATCAAGTTCGTGAAATTCTGGGAGCCGAAACAGGAGCCCCAATTTCCATCACCTCTATTGTAGATATTATGAACCTCATTGGTAAGTGTGTTGTGGCAGGAAATGTGCGCCGAACTGCCGAAATTGTATTTGGCGAACCTGACAATGATGAATATCTTGATTTGAAAAACTACGAGGTAAATCCACACCGAGCCGAATATGGGTGGACATCCAACAACTCCATTTTTGCAGGATTGGGCATGGACTACGAAGATTCAGCCGAACGAGTTCGTATCAATGGAGAGCCAGGATATGCGTGGTTAGAAAACATGAAAGACTATGGACGCATGGCTGACGCACCCAATTTCAAAGACCACCGAGCCATGGGAGGCAATCCTTGTCTGGAACAAACCTTGGAAAGTTATGAATTGTGCTGTCTGGTAGAAACATTCCCTAACAATCACGACTCCATAGAAGATTACCAGACCACTCTCAAGTATGCGTATCTTTATGCCAAAACGGTCACACTCGGCAAGACTCATTGGCCTGAAACCAACCGTGTTATGCTTCGCAACCGAAGAATTGGATGTTCTATGAGTGGTATCGCTCAGTTTATTGCAAACCGAGGATTGGGCAAACTCCGAGATTGGATGGATGTAGGCTACGGACACATTCAACAATTAGACAAAGAATACTCCGATTGGATGGCTATCCCACGCTCTATCAAAACCACATCTATTAAACCATCTGGAACGGTTTCACTTCTGGCAGGAGCCACACCTGGAATCCACTTCCCAGAATCTCGCTATTATATCCGACGCATGAGGCTCGGAAAAGATTCCAATCTGGTTGCACCACTTTTGAAGGCTGGATACAAGATAGAACCTGCTTTCGGTAGCGAAGATACCACATTAGTTGTGGAAATTCCCGTAGATGTAGGCGAAGGTGTCCGCACCGTAGACAAAGTTTCCATGTGGGAACAATTAGGAATTGCTGCTTTAGCCCAGAGATATTGGGCAGATAATCAAGTTTCTTGCACAGTTACCTTTGACCCAGAAACCGAAGGCTCACAAATTGCCCCTGCACTGGATATTTTCCAATATCAACTAAAAGGTATTTCTTTCCTTCCTCGTTTGGATTACGGAGCCTACCCACAAATGCCTTATGAAGCCATTGATTTAGAAACATACCAAGAAATGAAATCGTCTTTAGGCCGTCTCACTTTTGGAAGAATTAAGGGCGAAGAAATTGCTATTGAGAGATTCTGTGATAATGATATGTGTGAACTTGATTTTGTCGCAGATAGCGCAGTTGAAACAACCAACGCAAATAAAACAGTTTCCCCAGATAGCACAAATAATTGATTTGTTAAACGACAAATTTAAGTAGCAATAACGCCACATTAACAACATGGCAGAGATTCATAATGTTGAGTCATTGATTGAACAGTCAAATATGTCATTACTAAATGTTGAAAATCGGTTAGAATCTACCAGACACTCAACCCAATGTGTCGGACAGTTAGCCACACGCATCTTGGACATCATTCGGGGGATGAAAATTGTCCGAGGATGAAAGAGCCGTGGTAGAAGTAGCCCAGCATTTGGAAACACTTTTACAAGCACTTGTTGATACCTCTCGTTCCACTGAAATTCATTTGGACCGCTTGGCATCAGAATCAATGTCACACAAGGCAGACTTAAAAAGACTTACCAAAGTTGTTATTGATGGTAACGGTCAGCCACCCATCTTGACACGATTAGCCCTCTTAGAACAAAATGTCAAAAACACCGATGAAGAAATTGAAAGATTCCGTAGTCGTTGGTGGCAAATTGTAATGATGTTTTTGCCAGGATTTTTGGGAGCCGCATTGGGAATAACAACGGTGATGTAAAATGGCCCGTAGCCCCCTCTATAATCCTCTCCGCCACGGAACAGGTTGGCCTTCTAATCAACCATCAAAAACCACAGTCGCTTATCTGGATAATCCATTTGTTACCGACGAACAAAGACTGGAAGTATTTGCAGATAATAGTGTCACCCCGCCCCAATCCATGGGAGGAACTATTGCAGTAGTAGATACCGCACCAGCCGTTATTGAAAGAGGAGCAGCACTTATTCAAGTTAAAAATCCTTTCATCAATTGGATAGACTTTACCCCAGAAATTTACCGACTCGTCCTCAACACCACTGACCCATTACTAATGGGCCGCCCAGATTCAAATAGCGATGAGCCATCTTATGACATCCCAACTGGTGTCATCACAACCCGTCCCGCACCAACCGTAGAAAATTCTATTGTCACCTCATTTACCCCCCTAAGTAACAGCGATACCGCAGGAATATTCGGACTAAAAGATGAATGAGGGATAACATGACCACCAATGCAGACATTTTGGCAGCCATGGCCGCAGAAAAAGAGAGAAAAAAGGCATTCTCTTTGCAACACCCGCAGTTAGGCCCACAATTAACCAATGCAGATATTGTCAAGGCTCATCAAGACCAAGTTAAGGCTGGACGAGGAGAACAAAAGATTGGAGCCGACTCTAAATTAGGAGCCCCCAAATCAGGAGCATCATTAGAAAAAAGTTTTGATGCTAAGAACTTTTTCAACATCCCAGGAATCAAAGAAGCCCTCAAGAATGACAGGTCTTGAAGACAAAGATTCATATAGGAGAACGCTACCAGAAGCATTATGCCCTACTCAGACCCTGAGAAGAAGAAAGCATATATGAGAGAATATAACAAGCGTTGGTATCAAGAAAACAAAGATGCTAAAAACTTGGTTGGTAAATCAGTCACCAACAAAAGAAACTTGCGAGTCAATAAGAAAACTTGGATTCTGAATCGTTTAGGCGGTTGTTGCGAACAATGTAGCGAAGATGACCCCATTCTTTTGGATGTGCATCACACCGACCCATCTTACAAGCAAGGAACTGAAAAAAGTATCACCGATTATTCGTGGGATGACTTGTTGGCTAAAGTCCACACGCTCGCACTTCTTTGTGTTTCGTGCCATCGCAAGCATCATGCCGCAGAAAGAGCAGGAAGTGTTTGATTGAGACCAGTCCAGTTTTTTACCATTAACTGGATTTCAATTCCGTTTCCATTAGAAACCATTTTCGCCCCACTCAACCTACAAGATTGTGTCAATTGCGAATGCACCAATTTAGTATTCCAATCCCAGTGTGAATCTTGCGGAGAGTCCACCACCATAGAAAACTTTGAGGCGAAACGCCAGATGATATTAAGCGATTTGAAAGCAGGAAAAAGACTCCCTCTTTCGGCACTTGAATATTTGAGCGATACTTCTTTTAACGGAGATGCCACAATTCAAAAGTGAAACTTAAATAGCAAAAGCATCAATAAATGGCTATGTTAGCCACACCGATTATCGGATTTATAGTCGGAGCGGGCGGATATATGTCATTGGCCGTCCTCAAAGATACATACACAGGTAAGATGCCTGGACCTGCCTCGGCAGGATATTTTATTGCTGCCATTACAGGTGCTACTGTTTTGGGACTAACCGTTATGAGTCGTAAGCAAGGTTATCTCGCTGAACAAAAAACTGCTCGTGTTAGAACCATGTCAGGAAAACCTGTTTCTGAAACCCTGCGTAAATTAAAGCAAGATAAAAATCTATCTGCTAAGGATGCCCGCACTCGCAAAGAGATTAAGGCTGAATCATTCGCCGCCGAGCATTATATTCTTAAAAATGAGGATGAGGAGATTATTATTCAAATGACTGATGATTGGACTACAATAGACAATGCTACTGAAATAATTGAGATGTTAGTGGATAAATCATGGGAGGATTGGTCTTCCAACCCACTGGAAGGAGAAGTAGGTGAAGGCGATAAAGATTTAGTTATTCATTTCCAAGATAATGAGGGAAACATACTTAGAACAAGAGGGTATCATGTAAAAGGGAATCGGGCCAATGATACTATTATACAATGGTTTAGTGATTATGATTATCCAATCGGAGGATATTGAGGGTGGTATTATGAGGAGCAAGTTTCATAATGAATATATGCAGATATTAGGTGAGTGTATTGCTCGTTATCCCCGTGAAATAGACCCCATTTCATTCATTAACCAATACGGATTTTCTCGTGTAAAATCATTTACCAACTGGATGGAGTCTAATGAGTTAGAAGAATCTAACTATTACCCATATTGGTTTCGTGAGTTTTTAGAGAGCCCAGATTTCAGAAATCATGAAATAGACTTAACTTACCCTCAAATTCAAAAAATACTCCGCACTTCTACCGACCCAACATGGACTTCTGCCATGGTTCGTTATTATGCCAAATCAATTAGTCCCAGACACACTCTCTTAGAAAATACTAAGGAGTTAGACAAGATTGTAGCGGAAGTAGGTTACTGGTGGGGCTTCAACAACTTAATTAGTGGGGAAAAGCAAGATGAACTTGATGAAGAAGGTTATGATGATATGATTAACAAAATCCGAGTCAATAAAAATACAGTTAGTATCAAATCTACCGTCATGGAAGACGATACTGAAGTTTATAGCGTAAGCGCATCAATCCCTCGCAACATTCCTACCGTAATAGACCTTATTAGGTATCTTAGAGATGACCTTGGCTCAGATAATTGGGGGGCAGGTCATTTGGCTACTTATATTCAACTCTATTCCATCTACGGTTGGAATTTTAATCTTCAACCCCTTGATAAATACGAAGATGACTATGGAGATATGGAACTGATGTGGAAACTCACCCGCCGAATCCCCAAGAAAAAAATTGACCAACTCCGAAACGATGCCAATTCTGAAATAAGACAAATAATTCAAGCAATTATGAACAACAATCGCAAGGCAGTTCAAGCAATTAGAGATTTTGAGGACGACACTTCGGAAGATTTTGAGGCAGAAAATTGGGGCGGAGACCCAGAAGGACAATTAGCCCAAGCCTTAGAAAGAGCCCGAACCTCCCCCGCACCCCCACCATTGGAAATCACAGAACTTCCGAAAATATGTCAGTTTTGCGGCGATGAATCTCCTCAAGCCTTTGGACTGTATGATGAAGACGACCAATTAGTAGGAGAAATCTGGGCTTGTGATGGAGGATGCGCTCAACCTTTAGCCGATTCCCGAAATTTATCATTTGGAGCCGAAGAAGATTACAATTTTAACGACTCAGAAATAATGGTTATTGGCGAATCTACTAATTTGCCTGATGCTGATTCTTGGATTATCTATATGCACGACACAGATGAACGAGAAAAAGATAGCAGATTTGCAGACTTATTTTTTGTCCGAGGTCCAGGACAATTTATTCGCACCAGCAATTATCAGAAAACCGCTAAAGTAATGGGAGGTTATGCCCCATTCCAAATCACTCAAAATTTGAGCCGTGATGGATGGTTAGCCTCATCCACTACTATTGCCAATTACACCGATGAACCTGACGCTCGTTCTTTATCAGTAGGCGATGTAGTCTGTGATGCAGATACTGGCCGATTTTTCATTGTTGCTAACACAGGATACCTTCCTTTAGAGCCATCAGAACTTTTTGAGGCTCCACTTGCCCGCCACCCACTCAACAGGTTCAAGAAATCTACTAAACCCCACAAAGCAGGTTACTGGCGTAAAAAAGGCAAAGAGTCAATTTTCCGTCGCAACAAATCTACTCAATCGGGTGAGTAAGTGATTGACCGTTATTCACCATCTTGGGAGCCAAAACCTCAATATCACCCTGATTCATATCAGGAATCTAAATCAGTGCTTCAAGCCATGAAAAATCCTGACACAGAATATTTTCTACTTACTGACGAATCTCCTCGTGCAGCATTTACCCAATATTTAGAAAATAATAACTTAGACTACGACCCACAACAATTAGTGGATATTGTCAAAGATTCTTTCCCATTGGTAATGGCTCATAAAAACTATTACAACCGACCCAGACCCGCTCAAGTGAATTCTCAAATACAACCCTCACCATCAGAAACTGCAAAAACTCCTGCTTACCCATCAGGACATACATTTCAATCTTATTTAATCGCCCGACACCTTTCTAAAAAATATCCCCTCCACACCATATCATTTTACCGAATTGCTCGGAGAATAGCCCATGCTCGTGTCAGTGTTGGCTTGCACTATCCATCAGATAATGCCAAAGCATTCAATTTAGCACACACTTTGTAAATGTTAAATAGGTAGCATTACTACCAAGTATTATGAAGTTTTTGATAGAATGCTTAGACAGCAGCGGAAATTGGAAGAAATTCAATTACTACGAGGGAACTTTGTTTGAAGTCAAACAAAAGATGGCTACCATCATTGAAAAAACTAATTATCTGGGCATCAAGTGTTCGGAAGCAGTTTAATTAAATTGGGCGCAAGTTCAAATAGCAAGAAACACCCCATAAGTCCATGAATGATTTAGGGGAGGCTACACTTCTGCTTAACTGGTTAAATGAATCCGATGCTATGGAGTCTAAGGATTATGGTTTCTTATTGAATTTGTTTTTGGAAATTAACCACATGATTTCTGAGTGTCCAAATACCCCTGAAGGAAGACATCTTGCCAATCAATTGCAAAAGAAATCCAATACAATAGGACATAAAATTGAATCTTTAGAAGATACCATAGATGTTTATTTGACAGAATATTTTGAGTCCACCTCCACAGATATTGTTGGTCTTGAGGAGGATTCAGAGTCGGGAGATGCTCCCGAGTATGAACTCACACAGAAACACCGCCGAACATCTTATGGTAAATACTCTTGGCAAGTTGTAGATATGGTCGGACCCGCAGGAAGAATCACTTCTGATTGGGATTTTACCGTAGATTTTGACGATATAAGGGACTATGTTGATGAGTGGGCTGAAGAAACATTGGAAGATATTTACGAGAATCCTTCTGAACATCTAATGGATTGGGAAGATACAGGCGAGATAGGTAATTACTCACAAGAAATCTACCTCCCCATAGAAACAATATCATATGATTTTGAAGAAACAATCGGAGGCGTGGAATTTACTATCAAAGTTTTGATTGCTGTGCAATTGATTTTTGGGAGCGATTACAATGAATCCTCTGACGAAGGATGGGAACGAATTTGACGCATAGCGCAGTTAATCTTAAATAGGAAGAAAACCGAATATACAGTTAGAGGGAACAGTGGGTTCCCTATGAACAACTTTATAATAGGAAAACGATTACTATGAAAAATAACAAATTCAAAAATACGATGCTTGCAATACTGACCACCCTGATGCTCGTTATGAGCGCAGGTGTTGGAGCCGCTGACGGTTCTGACCCGCTTGACCCCTCCGATGGTGGGGCTGACTGGGACGGAGATGGACTTACCAACTCTGAAGAACAAACGCACGGCACTAATATGAACAATGCCGATTCAGACGGCGACGGACTACCCGACGGATGGGAAGTTTCCAATGGCCTCAACCCCACCAACGGTGGAGATGCCAATGCAGACCCTGATGGCGATGGACTTTCCAATGCCCAAGAATATGCCAAGGGAACAAATCCCAATAATTCCGACACCGATGGTGACGGCAAGGCCGACAATGTAGACCAATATCCAACAGACCCTAACGATGGCGAGTATTCCGACTCCGACGGAGATGGAATCCCCGATGCCTACGACCCAGATTTCCAAGAATCTAACCCAGGTTCTGGAGATGGTGGAACCGAAGGCGGCGGAGAATCCGACGCTGGAGGACAAGGTGAAGGTCAAGGTCAGGGTCAAGGCCAAGGTCAAGGACAAGGCCAAGGACAGGGACAAGGACAGGGCCAAGGTCAAGGACAAGGACAAGGTCAAGGCCAAGGTCAGGGACAAGGCCAAGGACAAGGCCAAGGACAGGGCCAAGGTCAAGGCCAAGGTCAGGGTCAGGGTCAAGGACAAGGACAAGGCCAAGGACAGGGACAAGGGCAAGGCCAGGGACAATCCCAAGGTCAAGGTCAAGGACAGGGCCAGCAAGGACAACAAGGCCAGCAAGGACAGCAAGGCCAACAGGGACAACAGGGACAACAAGGCCAACAAGGTCAGCAAGGTCAATCTGGAAACCAAGGTCAATCTGGACAACAAGGCCAGCAACAAGACAACGGACAAGGCCAACAACAACAGGGCGGTCAGCAAGGAGGACAACAATCCGAGCAACAAGCCGAGGAACAGAATGGTCAGAACCAAAACGGTCAATCCCAACAACAACAAGGACAAACTCAAAATGGACAACAAGGACAACAAGGACAACAGACCGATACTCAACAAGGTCAGCAACTTGATAACCAAGACCAGAACGGAGAAAACGACAACGATGGCGATGGAATCCCTAATGACATTGACAACGACGACGACAACGATGGAATCCCAGATTCTATGGATGATTCACCGATGGACCACGACAACGATGGAATTGTTGATTCAGAAGACGATGATGACGATGGCGACGGTCTAAACGACAACGAAGAAGTCAATGACGGTAATGACAATACCGACATTTACGACCACGACAACGACAACATCCCCGATAATGTTGATTTAGATATTGACAACGACGGAATTGACAACTACAAGGACATTTACGACAACGGCTCTGATGCTTCTCGTGACCACGACAATGATGGACTTAATGATGGTGTAGATACTGACGACGACAACGACGACATTCTTGATGTTGATGAAGTCGGTGGTGCATTCTCCGCTTATCGTTACGACCACGACAACGATGGTATTTGGGATGCTTCTGATTTGGACGATGACAACGACGGACTTTCCGATTGGTTTGAAAACAACGACGGCAACGATATGACTGGTCAATTTGACCATGACAACGATGGTGTCGCAGATAATCTGGACGCAGATGACGACGATGACGGCATTCTTGATGCCTTAGAAGTCTGATTACCAGGATTGATTGCCAATGGCCGACAATGAAAGTTCATTCTTGAGTCGGACATTTGGTTTTCTCCGAAAGTTGATTGTAAATCCTGTGCGCTTCATACTATTTGTAGCCATTTGGCCGTTCGCAGTAATGTTTGATGAATTCCCTTAACCAAAAAATTTAAATAGGTAAAGAGAGCCCCACACATTATGACTATGAGTGACCACCAAGATTCAGTCCATCGGACCTATAATCGGTCTTGGGATGAGATAGAAGCCATGTTAGTCAAGGCTGAAACCAAGATGAATCAGTGGATACTATTTTACCATCATTCTAAGAGCCATAAAGACAAGGATGGTATGAAGGAAGCCGCCAGGAATAAGAAGGCATTAGAAGGTGTCATTAAGACCCTTAGATGGACTCTTGGCGAGATGGGAATTGATAACCCTCTTGAGTGATTTACAGATAACGCCAAACTTAAATAGCGAAAGCCACAATAAAACGCTATGTGGTTAGGCTCGGCCTTCAATAGTGTTCCATTACCGCCACAAAATATGTGGCAATCACGGGACTCAGGAGAAACCAAATCTTTGGCTGCTTGGGCAGACGGATATGTTCTCACTCAAAATCCAGATGGTTCAGTTCAGGCACAGACCAAATTTAGCAACGGCATACCACCTCAAACTTTGGTTAAAATAGCAGGACCAAATCAGAACCCATTTGCCGCCGAATCTGAGCGACCCGCTATCTTCCAACGACAATCAAACACTCACGACCAATGGTGGGAACACCCTGACAACATCATTATCACCACAGGAACTTGTGCAGGAGCCAATTCTCAATCCTACACAGGAGAGTTGTTTTACAACGACCAGCCCAAAGAATATCGGGATGCTAAATTGTTTTGCAAGGAAACTTGGGAAGAATCGTATGAAGTCATAGATAATTCAGACAAATTATACGATTTAACCATCTATCAAGGACACCAACCACACACTTTGCCTTCAGGATGGAGAGTGGACTCACAAGGACACCTCACCAATCTACCTGCTGGATTAGATGTATCATCGTCAGCAGATGCTCTCAAGAAAGGAGTAGCGGTCATAGAACCAGACCAGCAAGAATGGAAAGTTTCTATGCCATGTATATTTTATGTGGATGCCAATGAGTCACAGTTTTCAGAATCAGAATGTATCTCACAAGGATATGTCGGAACAGAAATTTTTGTTAAGTATTTTTCATGGGCTATCGCAGAAGCCACTAAATATCATCAACAAACAGGTGGCACAGGCGAACTAATGTGGTGGTTGAAATCACCAACATTTACCGCATCATGCACCGATGAATCTAATTCTAAATACAACGCTGACGCACACTATTGGGACAACACCCACTGCCAGAATACCACTGACGATGATGAATCCACACCCACCACTAACTCAGGCGGATTTGTAGCCGCAGGATTAGCAATTGTCTTGATTACCGCAGGAGCCACAATCTATGGAGGGAAAATTTAATGGGAACCATATTATCCAATCCCTACGAACTTAATTTTGCTCAGACGGCTCGTAATGCTGAAACAATAGAAAAGCGTGTGGAAACATTCACCAGCGGCAATACCAAATACGATGTTATAGACAACCTATCTCTGGCTTGCAATTCAGTTCACGATGAAACAATCTATGTGATGAAAATTACCACGATTGATACTCAAGCCATCAAATACCGTGTCAGTTCTACCACCGACGGTAGAAACCCCATAGATTCTAATACAGCCCGAAAAATTGGAGAGTATAGCACCACATCTGAGGCCAATTCCGCCCGAGCAGACTACATAGAAAAGATGAATGACTTCCGAGTAGAAGACGGCTGTGGAGACTCCAGTGCCATCAATTATTCTCCCGTATCGCCCAGTTCAAGATGTCCCTGCAAAACCAGCAACCCTGTTTGGGAGTTCAACAAGAGTTGGAACGAAACACCAATCCTACAAACAGTAGCAGAAACTCAAGGAGATTGTTCCTGTATCTATGCCCCAACCTATACCGAAGGCGGATATATTGTAGAACAATGGACTTACAAAGGACAACCCACTAATGAATACGATACCAACCCACCCTATGCCAAAATTCTTCACAAGTGGGAATGGGAAGAAAAAGCAGGAAAGTCAGATATTCCACAACCAGATAAGTCAGATAATGAGGGACGGATAGCGAAAGCAGGATACAGAGCCACAGGACTTACCACTCAAGAATACATTGTAAAACCATCACTAATTCCTACAACATGGAAAAAATACCGCATCACCACAGCCACAGGATTCCAACAAATCGGATGTAAGGATTCCACGGCACAAAATTATGTGGAAGGCTCAGTCGCAGAAGACCCAGATAATCCCTGTGAGTATTGCTACGACAGCGATACACATTCAGAATATGACCCAGAAGCAGGTAAATGTGTGTGCAAGGCAGGGTATAAACGAGGAATACTTGGAACTTTTGGCAAGTGTGTCAAGGATAAGCAAGCAAAAACAACCCCCTCCCCAGACCCCACCCCCGAAAAATCTTTCACCGCAACAGGTTTAGTGGCAGGAATTGTGGGCTTAACTGCGGTAGGAATCGTAGTTTCTACCGCTATCTCGGCCAAGAATAGGGGGATTAACGATGAATAATTACAATTTATTGCCTGAGTGGATGAAAAAGTTCCCTCCAAATTACCGAATCAACCTCTCTGGAGTAGGAGGATTTATTCAGGAAGAAGCCTATGAAGATTGGCCTGACCGACAAGAATTACCATTTTTCTTCCATGTCCAGAGAACAGCAGATTTGGGCGATATTAGTTTGCCCATTACTGATGAAGAGGAATCAATGCTTATAGAACAAGCGAGTGCTTGGTTACAAACTAATGATATATTGCAGTATTGTTCAAACAGAGGAGGCCCTAACTCTGAAAAATATTCTGTTGATGATAATGTATATTGGACATACCTTCCTATGACACCCGAAGCACACAAAATGTGGGTAGATTATTGGGAATACCAATCCATTTATGCCTACGAATTCATCATCAATTACGGTCAAAAAACTCCACGGGTGATACAATGAAGTTTGATTTAGACCACACTTATACTTCAGGCAGATTACAAGCCCTTGTTGATTGCAGTTTGACATATCATGAATTTATTGTGTCCCGAATGTATAATGAATCAGGTCAGAAATTTTCCAGTGCCAGTTATTCGGATTTTAAGAAACTTTGGTCTGACCGAGGATTAGATGAAGCCGAGTTTAACCGACAAAAAAGTTTAATTTGTCCCGAATCCCATGTTAGTTGTTCAGATGCCGACTCGGTGTTCGTTGGCGGCGGCCATGATTGTAAATCTCAGGATTGCGCTTGTGTTACTCAAGTTAAATCCAACAACATTTCATCGCAAAGTTCAAATATCAAGCCAGCCAATGAAATACCAACTCAGAAAATTCTGGGTGTAGTAACTATCGGTATGATTCTAATCCTATCACTACAATACAACCAGAGGCAATAATATGTTGGGAATTACCGCAGTAGATAATTATTGGACAGGTATTTACAATGCTGAGTCAGTGGTATTGAGGGCTACCTCTGCACTACCTACGGTTTGGAAAAATAGTTATCGGACCGACCACCCAGAAGAACTTCCCTCTGACATCGCAGATTATTTAGTAGTCTCTGCAACTTGGGCAGGAGCCTCAGAATCTTGGGAGCCCGAAGTTAAATCAGGAAGTGGCAGTTTCGGATATGGATTATTTTATGATGGACACAAATCATTTGTTTCTATTCGCAACAAAGAAACCAAGGCAGTTCAAGTTACCGTAGCATTCAAAGACAATATTTCCTCTGTTTCAGGATGGGGTTTTAGTCCTCAAGGAGTCAGAGATGGAGATGCAATTTCCGCTCAGGCTTGGTCAGGCTCCACCACATTTACCGTAGCACCAAGTCAATATTATTACTTGAAAATCACCAATGCTACCGTAAATATAGTCGGATGTATGGATTCTCTCGCAGACAATTATGACTCTAATGCTAATTCCGCAGGAAATTGTATCTACCGAGGATGCACCGATGCCGCTGCTTTGAACTTTGACAGCATCGCCAACACTGATGATGGTTCATGTATTCCCTTGGTAGAGGGTTGCACCTGTTCTCAAGCAGATAATTACAATTCTTCGGCTAATTTTGATGATGGTTCTTGTGTAGTAATTACCACCACAGATTATTTGTTGCCTCTTTCGTTCAGCACACCCCGATTCGGAGAGGTGTTAAGTGGCAATAAAGATTATTTGGTCAAGTGTGGCACAGGATTATTTACTGAGAAAGGAGTTCGCACCCAAAAATTCAATCTTCAAGGAGTAGATGCCGAATACCTGAGTTCCAATTATTCAGGAGAAGTAGTATATTTCAAGATAACTCCCCGTCAAGGATTCACAGTTTCAGGAACCACCAACGATTTGGCATGGTCAGCCACCAATTCCGCCCCGTATGTCGGACCACTTATGAAGACCGAAGGCCCCTATAATGATGCTTTCGTAATTACTTCGGTTACAGGACCATCTGAGACACCACCTCCTGCCACAGTTTCTGGATGCACAGACTCTACGGCAAACAATTACAATTCTGCCGCCAATTCCGACGATGGAAGTTGCACTTACGATTCCACCGAAAATGGAGGAACTTCTGAAACTACCGACACCCGTGTCGTTACCTACTCCCAAACCAATGCCGTTAGTGAACCCATCACCACAAATTTGTGGTGGCCTTTCTTTGGATTGGCCGTTTTCACAGGCGGAGCAGCATGGTTTATGAGAAAATAAGGTGAAAAATATGAAGAACTATCCCAAAATATACTACGAAACAGAGAAAAAACCCATCCATTTGATTGGATATACGGCTGCTTTAGCATTGATGCTAACAGGCGTGGCAGAAACCGCACATTCTATCCCTTACATTTTGCGAGGAGAATCCAGCACAGTAGGCAAGATTTTAGGACCCGTAGGAATTATTGCAGGTGGAGCCACAGCATTTTTGTATCTTCGTCAAGCAGGTATTAACACCTACTGATGTTAAAACTTAAATAACAGCGACACTAATTTAAGTGTATGGCTGAAGAATTTAAAGTGAATACCTACATCGTGGCAGGAGTTATTGGAATTTCTGCTGGTGGACTGTTGTTAGTTCGTTCCGTTAGAACATTCCGCTCTGTTTCTTACTGGAATACAATTGGTATGACTACTGTGGGAGCATTGATGGTTTATGGAGGAGTCAAAGCATTCCAAATGAAAGGCTCAAAAGATACTGAGAAAGCCACATCAGCGATTAAGGAAGATGTCACCAAGGTTATTGCAGAAGTTGGAGAGACAACCGAAGTAGCAGCCGCAGAATTTACTCAAAGCCAACGAGAGCGTTTGGCAAAGAAAGGACACGCATTGAAAGACGGTAGTTTCCCAATCCGCAACAAGTCTGACTTGAAGAATGCAATTAAAACTTGGGGTCTTGCTAAGAAATCAAACAAGGCCAAGGCTAAGAAATTCATTAAACTCCGTGCAAAACAACTAAATGCTACGGAACTATTGCCTTCCACTTGGTAAGGAGTGAACCTTATGAGTGAATATTCAGAAATGAGTCGTGATGACCTTATCGCATTAGTGGTTCAGTATGAAGCACTCACTGATGAATTGATAACTCGCATGATGGACACTGAAACATTTTCGGCTGAAGGTGAAGGATTGCCAGAGATGACATCATTTGAAGCCAAGATGATAAAGATTTTGCAATTTTACATTCGTTATTCTTCTTCCAACTCTCGTAGCCGAGCATGGGGCGGATTATTTAGTGATTTTGGATTCAAATCAACTATTCAATTTGCTCGTTGGGGTTCCAGTTATCAAAGCCCAGTTGAAGTCAAGGGTGCTAAAGAGATTGTCAATGTATTCTCAGGAGAAGCAGATGCTGAAACTCTTCGTGAAGTCGGCATTAGTCCTAAATCTTTGTTTGCATCAATTAGGTGGAAAAAATGAAGCCAACTTTAGAACAATTGATGAAAGCCGAAGAAAAAAGGCTTGCAGGATTGCTTCGTTTCCGTAGTTCCCATTTGCCCGAATTTCAGATTCCGTCCGAATTACCTTCAATAATCCCCACGGAATCCAAAACACCCGAATGGGTGAAACACCTTACTGAAAAGGACTCCCAAGAACTGGCCGAAGCCCAGAAAGTAGAAATCAAAAAACAACAACAGCACCATCAAATTTGTGGACAACCAACGCAATTCCGTCAGAAACTATGGCGAAAATTCAGGAGAGATTGACATGGGTTGCGGATGTGGAAACAAGGTTGTCAAAAAGTCAGAAGGCCGCAGCAGGATTACCCCACCATTGGTTGGAGCCGCTATCACCCTAACTTTAATTCTGGGATACCACTGGGTCACTCCCTAAGATTGAAATAGCAAGCCAACACTATAATTAACATGGCTATCCGCAGACAAGGGTTTCAGTGGGAAGTCGCAGATTTAGGAAACATCCCTCCTAAACAATTAGAAGATTTAGAGAAAACCCCACAATCAGTCTTTTATTCTAAAATCGGAACTGCCACTATCAAGAACCGTCTCCGCACCAAAGCCACTGAATTCGTCGTGTTACAATACTTTGGCTCCACCCCAGGATTATTTGGGATTGGAAACGATTGGGTCCCAGGAGGTTATGTCAATTTTGTTGTCGGCACCACATCATATTTCTTGGACCCAGATGGCCGCCCAGGTGTCGGATTATCAGGAACTGCCGCACCTTATTCCATCAGTTTGAGCGACCAACCGATGGACCCCACAGGTTGGCAAATAGAAATTCCACCAGGAACTGATTGGGATATTACCTATTTTATCGCTAATGCTTTGGTAGAGCCAATTGAGAATTTTCCCACAGGTGCGAGAATATCATGGACAGCCACCAGTTAAGCGAAGATTGAAATAGCAGCATACCCTAAAATAAGGTATGGGGTTAGCATACAATCTAAATGTAGAAGCCCTAAAGAGCCTCACTGATTGGGGATACATATTGAGCGATGGAGATAGACAACTATGGAAATTCACAGCAGACAGCAACCGACAAGGTCAGAGTTCTACTAAACCTGCGGGAGACATCGTCATCCCTCAATTTAGTGATGCAGATTTTTCTGAATTTGACATCATTATTCGTAACACCACTTATTGTCAAGACCATTATATTGTGGTCGGTAGTTATCGGGCATTTTTCAGTGATTTGAACGGAGGAGCAGGAGCATGGGCGTGGGATGGTTTTATTACCATAATCAGAGCACACAACTTAGGATTTGTGAGTGCCAGATATTTTGAAGAACAAAACCCAGGAGAGGAACCGCCCATATTTTCTGACAAGTATTGGTTGAATCCTGGTTATGATAACAACGGATTTATTATTGACCAACCATTTAACAGGCAGAATGAATATTGGACTTACCTATGTCGTATGCCTTATGAGTGCGACCCAGGACTCACAGGGATTTCCAGCGATTCCACACCAGGAGTTTATGGCTTAGATAGTGCTAAAAGAGTCAATGAAGGTCTCCAGCAATTTACTTTAGTTGTCGGAGGTCATAGTCGCATTAACACCGCAGTAGAGGGTGGACTAACAGGACAAGATTATTCAGCGTGGTTCAGCACCCTCCTATTTGAGATTGTCTCTCCCGAAATTGAGTATTCAGAAACACTCCCCACGAACACAGCGAAAGCATACGATATTCAGTTTATTCGTAATGAATCCTCTACCATTTCCATCAATGGTTCCACCAATATCGGAACAGGATTACCGTCTCAATTATGCGCCCCAGCAAGAAAACTGGATATATCCAGTATTTGCAAGTCATCAAATACTTCCACTGTTACCTTCACCCAAGTGGACATCACCACACTCAATAATGGATATTACCCTACCCGAGTTCATGATGTTGCTTGCCTCAATGTTGCCCCAATTCCTTATGATGCCACCATCAATTTCGGTGTTTTTACAGGAGAAGTAGCCTATGGAGATGGTGCAGGTTCAGTCAGCATCACCACACCATTTTTCTCAGGCTGGGATTACTTACGAGAAAGCGGGGCTTTTGCTAACGGTGTAATGACTTTTGCACTGGGGAATCTGAACTGGATGATAGACGCATCAGTTCCTGCCTATAATCTTAACGGTGCTTATGGCACTGCTATCACACCCAGTTTTTCTGCCCAAGATGGAACCCAAGACCCTGCTACGCTCCAAGTATTGATTGCCGTAGACCGTGTTACGCACGGTGCCTCAACTAATGGAGAAATTTACGCTGCCAACTTTTTCTATGTTTTTGATTCACTTACCACAGTTTTCGTGACACCTCCGACTCAGGGATTGGGTATTTGGCCTTTTGGAGTCAAGGGTGGTGGCATAGAAACAGCAGCAGGTATCATTCTGCCTGATAAATGGTATGCCAAAGCAATTCAACAAAAAACATTTACGCAGGAAGATGAAGAAATTGCTAAAGATTTGCAAGAACTTGAATTTCAACAGCAACAACCAGATGTTGGTCTCCAGATTTTGCGAGCCATACCAGATAAAAATTTGGAGCGTCGTCTTAGTTCTGACCCGACATTACAAGGACAATCTCCCGACCCAATAAGTTATTATTGCGGCCTTCAAACTCCCAATGTTATTCAGTATGGTGCCTCTAATGAACCCGCCTTCACAGGACAGCCCGCTAACATCGCTTATGGATTTTTAGGGTATCGTTCAGCAAATGGCCCGCAAGTCATTATGTATGATTTCGGCACTGTGCAAATGTCGGGAAATGTTATCGCAAATAAATGGGTGGTAGATACAGCAGCAGGACCTGATATTTTCAATTTTGGAGCCACCATGAATGCCGAGATTGAAGTGAACCGCAACTCTACCACCCGAATTCCTGTTTCGGGAGGCTGGGATGCTGACCGTGACCAATGGGTTTTTACTTATGCAGACTCCACAGGAGGCACAGTAATGAGTTGCAATTCTGCTTTTGACCGACAACCAGCCACCCAAATTGCTTATCTTGACCAGACCGACCAGTTTCCTGATGTTGATTCCAACACTAAATCTGCCTTTTACACGCCTCGTAACATGACTCCGTTTTTAGATGGACTATGCTTCTTTGGTGGAGCCGTAGACACCACTCAATTAGGCCAAAGAGCCATTCAATCTCTTGACCTGCCTTGGGAAACACCTCTTGGCACGATAGCAACTGTGAGAGGATTCCAATCTTTTGAACTTCAAGGTTCCACAGGAAGAACGGCACGAGTCTGGATTGATTATCTGTTATACGATAACATTGATTCGTTGGTTGCCGTGGTTATCCAAGAATTGGGACTTCGTGTAACCGTAGAAAATGTGGAATGGTATAAGCGAAAAATCCTTAATGGCGATGTTTTGAACATGAGTAATGAAGAAGTTGAAGCCTGGATTGATGCTCAACAAGCCGAATATCGTAAAATGTTGATTGACAAGGAGCGACAAGGAAGATTACGCCGTCGTCGTAGCCAACAATCGGCTATTGCTAATGGATTGGAAGAAATTCTGCAAGGCGAATTTGTGGTTTCTAATCACGATTTCATAGAAGATGATTTTATAGAGAGAAATCTGAAAAACATGAGTGCCTTCCCTGACCAAGATTCTCAACTGAAACGACAAATTTCCTCAGACGCTCAATGGCTGGAAGATGAAACTTTGTATGGTAGTTCAGTTCCCAGAAAAGAAACGCCATTAGAACGCCGAAAAAAGGAAAATGAAGACCCAGAAACAGAAGAATCCGACAAATCATGATGCAGGAAGGCTAAAAACTTAAATAGTAAATAAATGAAATTATACATGAGAACCATGTCAGAATACGAACGCCGCATGACCGTTAGTTCAACCGAAGACCTGTTGGTTATGACTTCTGCAAAAATACCTGCGGGAGTTCAACTCACAGAAATTTTGATAGCCCCTGAAGAAACCCAATATGCAGACTATTTTCACATCTTTGTCTGTATGGATTCTGAAGTTATCTATTCAGGACCCTACATTGGCGAAGGCATCAATATAAAAATTGAGGATAGTGCCTATGAAGAGGACCGAGTTTTGTTGTTTTCATTGTCCGCCAGTTTTTACCCAGCAGAATTAGCCTCAGTAATTTATGGGACTTTTTACACAGTTATTATCCGAGGAGACTTTATTGAAAACTGGATTATTGCTGACGATACCAAGGTTTTGTCAGACGATTTCGTGATGAAATGGGCTTAAGAAGATTCAAATAGCAACAATAACAAAGTCAAGTTATGGCTCAACTGTTACTTTATACAGGCAAGGGTGGTGTCGGTAAGTCTACCGTTTCCGCTGCATCAGCCCAACATTTAGCCTCTCAAGGCTACCGAACAATTCTGGTATCTTCTGACCCAGCCCATAGCACTGATGACACATTAGGAGTAGCCGTCGGTCCGACTGAAGTTCAAATTGCTCCTAATTTTTGGGCTAAAAACATAGATGCAGAACGCATGGCTCTTAATTTTACGGACACTTTGAATCAAGCCACCGCTGAAACATTCTCTAAAATGTTGCCTGGTTTGGATTCCGAACTGTTTTCTGACATGGCAGGATTTCCAGGAATGGATGAATACTTTGCTTTAGAAGAGATTCTGCGATTAACCCAATCTTGTGACTATGATGTAGTGGTATTTGATACAGCCCCCACAGGACACACGCTTCGTGCTTTAACAGCCCCCGACTATATTAAAACCTTTTTGCTCAAGATTTTGCGTATGAAAGCCAAGATTGAGAATTTCAAAGGCGTTTTGTTCCGCCGTGACAAAACCGCAGAAAAATTAGCCAATTTATTGGAAGAGGTTTGTGATAAAATAGACCGTCTGAAAGCCTTACTTCGTAGCGAGTGGGTCAGTGTTAATTTAGTATCTATTGCCTCCGAAGCAGGACTTCAAGAATGCTACCGAACTATCCGATTTTTAGAGTCTCAGAAAATTAAGGTTCACAACATAGTGGTAAATAATATCATCCCTAATTTCGGACCCACTACTTGGGAAGCCGCTGAAGGAGATAATCCCAATCCTGCGACTCAGTTAATCAAGTGCGAATACGACATTCAGCAACCTTATCTTATCAAATATCAAGAAATCTGTGCCTCTCACAACATCCGATTAGTAGGCGTTTCTCGTTTGCCATACGAACCTCGTGGTGCCAAGTTGGTTGATTACGCTAAAATTCTCTGGAATTCAAAAGGAATCTCTTTTGCTCCCAAAAAATCATTGATAACAGGTGATAAGTCAGTCACCATCTCAGTCCCATTTTTGGACTCAGCCAAGTGGAAAATCAATGAGCAAGAATCTTTGTATCGTTGGGAGGACTTTAACATGGGTGGCAGTTCGCCTCATTATCAAGTCCCACTTCCCGCCGACGCAGGAAAGCCCACTCGTCGTAAAGTCTCCGCAGGAGTGAAACTAAGTTGGAACTAATTATTTGGTTTATTTTGGCTTGGCTAACCACATTATCATTAGCAAGCCTCTATTTTGTTTGGTGGTTTATTGCCATCCGTAATCCTGTAATCACCAGGTTTGTTTCGCAAAACTTAAATAGCGAAAACGATTAGATAATAGTATGAACGCTACGCCCTTGATAGCCACCATTGGAGTTATTGGACTCGGAATGGGATACTACTATACTAAAATCCATTGTCCCGACTCTAATATGGAGCGTGTTGATGGAGAATGCACCTGTATGGAAGGATATTATGCCGACCCAGATGATGAAAATTCCTGCGTAGCACTTTCTACCACCGAAGCACCTACTAACAATGCTGTTTTGGTTGGCGGTGTCTATGTCTATGAGGCCGACGGAGATGCAGTTGATGTTTCCGATGAATCCAAAGATATTGTCATTAGTGAATTGCTTTGTAATGCAGTTGAAGGTTCTTCCCGTCAAGCACAGGATGGACGATGTCTACGAAGCCAACCTGCGGCCACACAACAAAAGTATCGTAGTGATGATACGCTGGACCACGACGCTTGGATTACCGACTACGAAACTGTGGCTCAAGACGCTACCACACCTCCGAATCCAATTTCCGCCGATTATGCGTGGGTTTTTGAAACCACTGAAACCCAAGAGGCTGAAACTGACCCCAACTACACCCCATTTTCTTACCAGCCAGATATGTCAGGGTTTTGTCTTACTGACCCATCATCAAGTTCACAACAATCTTTTTGAGATTGTGAATGCTTAAATAGAAAGTAGCAGCATAGATTTTCTATGTGGCTGACATTTGATTGGGATGATGTTTCCATTACTGACCCAATAGTTGAAACCGCCATCAATGAATTGTCGGCTCGTTATCCGCTACGAGTCTGGTATCGTATTTCATCATCAGGCACAGGATTGCATTTGGTTATTGCAGAATTAAAATGGGATGCTTCCACAGGAACTATGCAAGTCACTCCCCTTGATTTTACTGAATCCGAAACTTTTCGGATAAGAACGGAGTTTTCTGCCCCACCATGGGGATTAGAATGTCGGGGACGACTCATTTCTGATTCAGTCCGTTCCAAAAACGGGTATCGCACAGGTAGACTTTTTTCTGCTAAAAATCAAAACTTAGCAGGTGGGTGGATATTGTATGAGCGTTGATATTCCCTCATGGGTCTATGATTTTAGGCACATTATTGAAATTCGTCAGTCCCAAGGCTACTCATTTTACATTTCAGGCAAACTCAATACAGATGCTAAGGAAATTGCTGAAGCCATATATTTAAGGCGGCAAGTGCATTCAGTTGGACAGAACATTCAAATAGGATAAGACAGACATATAGATTATGTCCGAAGTAAGATATTGGGAAAGAGCAGGTTTTCCAGTTACTCGTAGCCAAGCCGAAGAAATGATTGAAAGAATCTCCGAAGGTGCTATTGGTGCAGTCCGAGATGATGATATAGAAGAATTCGTTCCTGTGGGTGGCGGTGCAACCCACGATTCTCTCCGAAGAGAAGTTGATGAGTTGTTTTCACGACCCGCTTCCGAAGATGACACACAAATTGATGAATCAATCGCTAACATTATGGCACTCATGAGTTTTGAGCAAAACAAGAAACAATACATTATGGATTGCAAAGCACGAGGTCTAACTTTAGAAGAAGCCCGTGAAGAATATGATAAAGATAAAGCCAATATGGTTCGTAATGCTCTTGATTTGCCCGACGAACCTATGGATGTCCCAGTTATTTATGGCAAAGATTCGGAGGAGTGACCTTTGGATGGATGGTCATGTGCGAATTGCGGTCATTTCATGACACGCACATATCGTCCTCTTAAATGCCCTGAGTGTGGAAATAGAAAGGGTTTCAACCAACACGGGGGCAAAAAGGATGAGTGAAGTTCCCGAAGAAAAACCTCGTTCTAAAAGACGACCTCTCCCGCTTACGGAAACACTGGTTTTAGACATAGTAGATTATTTGTTAGAACACGAAGGCTATGGCTATTCCACTCAAATTTCATCTTACATGGTAGATTACAAACCTCGCCGTTATACTTCTCGTGAAGTAGTGGGTATTTTGCGTAACCGACCTTGTTTCCGACACGCTCAAGCCAAAGACCGAAAAGGTGGAATCCGATGGAGATTAGATGTCTTGGCCTTGGAAAAGTATTTGGTTCAAAAAGGATACGAAGACCGAGCCGAAGAACGAGGCATTTATGACAAAATGCGAGAACTCAAATGGAGGCAAATTTTCCGAACGATTGAATCCTTAGAATCCATGATGCCCGAAGTTGCTAATCCCAATCCAGAGACCATAAATTCCTGTTACGAAAATCTGGCTCAACTCTGGAGTTAAGAACTTTAGATTATCGGATGTTTGGGACACGATTCGGACCCAATCATCCAAAAGATTCATATAACAAGACCGCACAAAGAATATTATGGTCTGGTTTATTCGCCGTTACCAAAAAGGAGTTAAGAACTCTGGAACTCAAGATGTTCTTGTTTCAGATGATGAGATTTCTATTGGTGATTTTGTCTCTTTTGCTCACCAAACAGGCCCAGGAAAATACATTTTGGGACAACGAGGTAAAGGAATCAGAGGATTCCGCAAGATTACTGACTGTATTATTGAAGAGCCCAAAGTTTCCGCTTCATGGATGGCTACGGAAGATAACCGTGTTTTCGCTGCTGAAGAGATTTCAGTTAAGAAAAACATTAAATTAGGAGATTTATCCGATTCAGAGATTATGGATTTGATGGGTTCAATGGCTGACTCAGATATTAAGTCAGCAGAAGAATTTTCTAAGTTCAAGACTGATTTAACCAGCATCCATGCTGAAATTGGCCGACGAGGATTGGGTGGAGAAACTTCATCCACTGAACCTCCAGTGGTTAAGCAAGCGCAAAATGCTTCATCACCTCTCGCTTCGGCGGGATTTGCTGTTGGTAAAGGCAACATGGCTGTCGGATTCGTTGGCGGAATGTTAGTCGGTGTGGTTGGAACCATGTATTATTACAAATCTAAAATGGATGCCATCAATTCTCAAATTGGTCAAATTGAGAAACAACTTAACGAAGCGGAGTCTGCTATCAAGCGAGCCGAATCTCGTGAAACAAAAAGAGCAGAAAAGGATTCCCAACAACAAAAGCCACGACAGCCACAAGGTAGGAAACAATGGGATAACTGGTTCTTGGAATCATTCAATTCTAATAATGGACCACAATACTGAGGCGATTCTTTGGACCTTGAATCTATGAAAACCATGCTTAACACCTATAAACGGTTGTTAGAAAGAGAAAAGCAAGCCGCTTTGACTCAGCATTTTGAGGATTTTGTCGGTCAATTAGGCATCACTGATGCTCAACAGTCAGAAACACTTCAAAAATCATTCTTTGCATTGGTAGACATTTTGGATTCCGACGGAACATTACAAGAAAGAGTCCAACTCATGGCGAAATCAGATTTTATCTGGGAAGTATTGAAACTGAAAACTTCGGCTAAAGAACGAGAGTTGCGAAAACTAACTGACGATATTTGTAATTTTATTGAAGGAGCATCCCAAGGTGCCGAAAATGAACAACAATTTATTCAGAATTTGTTGGCTAAATCTCTCCGAGATGCTGCCAAAACTATTGAATCAGGGGATATTCGTTCCTCTAACGCTCCGCATATGGCATGGATAGAATCCTTAAAAATCGGTTTAGAAGCCTTATTCAAGCAGAAGATTTAAGAAGGAAACTACACAAGTGAGTATTATGTCTGATTTTGATGATGTCATTCGGAGTTCTAAGCCCGAACCAGAACCTGTAAAACAGGCCCAATCGGTTCCGCAATCTGAAGCCAAATCTTTGGTAGAGATGCTCACGGCTGATGGAGATTTAAATTCTTTAGGCCAGCAACTTAATCTGGACGGAGACATGACAGAAAAAGTTTTGGTTCCCTTGGTTAATTTCTTAGACAAGTATGGAGTGGGAGAATCTGTTTCCACCAATCCAACGGTCAATCGTGCCACAGGAATGCTCGGATTTTTGACTGATGTGGCTCCTGTTCTCCGAAGCGCAGCCGAATACTTTCAAGGACGACGCAACGATTTGAGTGCCGAAGATGAAGCATTTTTGGAACGCATTCGTGAAGCCCAAGACACAGGAACTAACACCGATTTATTCGTTGGAACTGAGATAGGAGAGTCTGCTGAAGAGCCAGAACCTGAACCTGTGGTTCAAACTCCACGCCCTGCTAACCCATTTACTGAAGGAGGTGTGAATTGGGATGAATTATTGGGAGTTCCAAAACACGCTCAGAATTCTGATGGCCTCAGCGGATTACAAGGAACTTATTCTGCCTCGGCTAAGAAAACCAATTTCGGAATTTCAGGAATTGAAGCCTTAGCCCAAGAAGCAGGAGTATCTATGAATGATATTTCCAATGACCGCCAATCCCGAACCAATGGAACTGCGGCAGCAGATTATTCTAATGGAGCCCCTATCAATGTTCTCAGCGGTATGGATGAAATCCAGAGAGCCATGCAATCTGAACAAAAGAAGATTTCCAACACCAGCAAGGTTAATTTTGCTGCTAATGATTTGGAAACTCCTGATTCTCTCGCTTCTTACACACCTAATGCTACCATTCCCGAACCAGCACCCGCTCTCGGAGTTTTACAATCTGTGGATGATTTGATGAAAGATTATGGTGTTTCCGAAGAACAAATGTCATCGCCCGCAGGAACTCCCGCAGAATCTGAGGAATTGGAAGAAATTGACGATGATGATTTAGAATTTGATGAATCATCTAACACCTATCGGCACCGTGAAACAGGAGAAATTTATGAAGCGGTTGATTTAACGGAAGTTCCAGACGATTATTTCGGGTCGTGAACTCATGTCCGTGAATCCTGTGTGGGCAAAATATTGCTCCGAACAAATCATCAATTGGCTAAATTGGCTTCGTAATATCTCTATACGCAGTTATTTGGAATTATCTCAACGCTTTGTAGATTTGCATCCCCATTATGTTCCCGATTCCAGTTCCCAATCAGAAGCCTCAGAATTATTTGACCGCATGATTGTCAATGAAGAATTTTTCCACCAAGTCACTGATGCTGGAGTTCTGGTTTGGGCCAACTCAGGCTTTGAAGAATTTTTAGAAGCCTTGGAATTATATGCTCCCAGATACCCCGAAATCAAACAGGTTTGTTTGTTCTTCCGTCGTAATCTGCACTGGTTCAAAAGATTGTATCAGTTTTTTCGTGCAGAATTGATATTACAACTACGAGCGGAAGGTAGGTCTATCTAACCCAAATAAGAGAAAACTTATATATCAGAGAAGGAGATATAATTAGTATGACGGAGATTCCACGAGATAACATGGAGGCTATCTACGCCTATTTGATGTTAGAGGGTTTCAAAGGTAAGGAACTTCAACAAAATGGATTGGTTTTGGCAGAGATAGATGCCCTATTGACTAACAATGGTTACACCTCGTTGTTTAATGACGACACCATGTTTAGCAAAACCGCATTACAGAATCTTTACACATCTGGTAAGCGCACTGCTCTCGGAGGTCGTTTCGGAGGTCGTGCAGCCACTTATCCATACGGTTACCGTTTGGTAAGAGTGGGCTCATCAGAAGATAACGATGGATTCAAACAACCCACACGAAATCTCAAACTTGCCGATTACAATCGTAAGTCCGAACAGGTTGATGCGAATGTTCTAAACTTGGCTCGCACAGGAGAACTAACCAGTGAATTCCAACAACAACTTATGGATGGAATGGATTTATCTCTGAATACAGGAGGCACTACGACCACCGTTCCCGAAGTCGCTACCGAAATTCCAGAAATTGCTGATGGATTTTCAGATGGTGGAGAATATATTGATGCCCCAGTTATTGTTCCAGAAATTGTGATTGACAACTCAGTTAAAATTCGGGGACCCGCACGAGGAGACTTCTTTGCTCCATTTCAGAATATCACCCCTCCGACTGAAGATGAAGAAATTGCTATTTCACTCAAAGCATGGAAGGAAAATCAAAACCCAGATAAAATGTGGCCTTATGAGGGATATATTAGTTTTACTTTGCGGCCCTCTGAATTTGACGCATCTATGCAACCTACCAACACCGTTGTTGTTTCGGAAACCTCCGAACAAGGTGGTGCTTCGTCTGTGGATGATTTCATGAACATGGACGATTTCATGGACGATTCTCCTGAAGAAGTTGCAGTGGTAAATGCTAATGCTAATCAACCTTTCTTTTTGACTCCTGAAATTGAATTCGGATTTAAGATGGGAGAAGCAGCCTACTTCCGAGTAGTCGGAGGTTCTGCGGCTGAGACTTATGCGGGACAAATTTTCCCCATCACACTGGTTAATTCTGATGAGCCAGCATTGGTTACTAAAGTAGAAGTTGCTTGGAATGAACCCAGCGGAGATTTCAAATCAACAGACACTATTAAAAACTTTAAGATAGAACTCACTCAAGAAGGGCGAAAGATAGAACTCCGCATGAATGCGAATGGATATTTAGATTGGGAAGGAGGCATAAAATTCAATAAGTCTCAAGAACCTGGCTCTTACAACCTCTACGGAGGAATGATGGAAAAAGTTGAATCAAGTGAAGTCGTTATTTACTCTCATGGTGGCATCGGATTTGGTGGACTTCCTTCAAATGATGATGGAGAACCAATAGACACAATGATTTGGGAAAACCTTAATTCCTCCACCGCAGGACTCACAGGCAGCGTTAAGGTTAATGCTGCTACGGATGTTCCCGCAGTTATTCGCACCCAGATGAGTCGTTTTTATGGAAACAACGACATCTCAGACCCTCGCCTCAACTGGAAAAGTTGGGGAGATGACCCTGAATCAGTTTTGACTCCAATTATGGGCGGAGACAATGTTATCTTTAATTTTGACCCACAACCTCAAGACATTACCGCAGATGTTAAAACCTATGTGGACTATCACCCAGAATATCTGGCTCCTAAACTACTCAACTTAACTCTACAACGAGATAACGGAGCAGTTCCTCAAGAAACTGAGCGCACAGGAGTTATTTCCCCCGAAATTATCTTAGACGATGATGGTGAGATGGAGGATGCTGTTTGGTCACGAGTTCTCAACTTTGAAGTTACGGGCGGAGATTCCTCAGAATATTTCGGTTCCAGCCAGAAGAAGACCTATGTTTTGCCAGGAGATGAACAACACCTGGTTTTCAAGGATATAGACGGAAATGAAGTCAATGTTGGTAAAGGTCAAATCAACTATATTACCTATGATAAGCCATCTTCTATTGAAGTAGATGGGACTTTGGTGGCTCGTGGTGTCCGACTTTACTGTGATGGAGGTATAGAAATTGACCTCCCAACCACCCAAGACACAGGAGATTTGTGGTTACAAGACCCTAACGGAAAATCAGTAGGTGGAACTATCAAGGGAGGAGAACTTTCCCCACCTGCCCCAGAAATTGCTATCCTAAATGAATCGGCTACCGAAGCCTGGGACGAACGCCGTAAGGCCCGACGCAGGGAAAAACAAAGTGAACGATTCACTAACCGAGATGAAACAGGTGCTGTGGTTACTCGCAGCATCGCCTTCAAATCATCACCAACTACTAAGGAATATTTTGTTTTGGCAGAAACCTCTGAAGGTTTTAAGATAATGAAGATTGATTTAGACATCAGGAGGGACTAATTATGACCGACGAAGAACAATTGACCGCAGGAGCAGACGGAGCAGAAAAACCACTTTCAGATAAAATTATGGGCGAGGATTCCATGGCTGCTAACGCAGGTATGAAAGAGTTGTTGAAAGAACAAGATAAAGCCGCAGGTCGTGACACACCACCTGGACCAACTGACCCTTCAGCCTCACCCACCTCTGCAACTGCTATGGATGCAGTTTCTATGGTCGGAGCCAATGCCGTTAATCAAATGGAACAGATTTTTGAGCAACGAAGCCAGTCTTTTGACGAACAGGTAACTATCCAAGATATTGGATATGATATTGGACGCATTGAAATTCTTAACAATGAAAACAACACTCCTACCTATATGGTTATTTCTGACACAGCAGGGACAAACATCACCGCACGATTTTGCACTGAAATTTTGGGAATTCCTGCTGATGATGACCGACTCACTACCGAAATCGGAGAGGCTGCTTTCCGCTACGGAGAAATCGTTCGTGGTTCTTTGGCTTCCGCAGGAGAGTTTAGCGATGGTATCATGGGTGCTTCCTTAGATGAGATTTTGGAATCATTTATCTCCACCTACTCTTCAGGCTCTAAGAGGAAACAACTGGGAGATACTCTCAAGCGTGTTCGCTCGTTATCATCGGCTCTGGGTAAGGTTTTCGCTTTTGACGATTACCGACACTTGGAAGTATTCATGGCCGCTTGGTTGATGAAAGATTCAACTTGCCGTCTATCTGGTGTTCCTGGAACTGGAAAAACCACAGTTATTGAGTGTGCGGCAACTTTGCTATCCAACTCTTATGGGTTCAATACTTCTATGAGGATTGTCCCACCACAAGATTATGTCGCCATGACCACAGGAGAACTTTTCAGTGCCAATAACTCCTCCGATAACATTTACAGCCCAACTATGTTGCCCGCAGGACAAGAATATTCCATTATTTATGGCAACGCTGCTCGCCCAGAAATTAACGATTTGTGGGAATCATGGAGATTCACTCCTTGGAAGACACCGAAAGGTTCCACAGGAAACCACACCTATGCAGGTAGGAATGCCTCTCAAATCCCTAACCAACAAATGTCAGGAGCCTACTTGTATGATTTCAAGTTCCTACAACCCAACACCACATTTGCTAAGTTGGCACTTCAACCAGAATCGTTCAAGAAGTTACTCTTGCAACATTATTTCGTAGATGTCCCAGCCAATACTATTCTATCAGACCCAGAAACTTGGCCTAAATTTAACGATGCAGGATTGGCAATTATTCCCGAAGGTGTCGCTAAGAAGCGTTTGGTAAAGCCTGTTAAAATCTGTAATGCTGATGGAACCTCTGTGTTGTTCCCTAATCAAGTCATGTTATCTTCTGGAACCGAAGGCACAGAAGATTTGATTATGAAGTTGGCTCACCCAGAAATGAATGGCATAGCAGTTCGTTCTTTGTTTGATGACATTTCATCACACATGGCTGCCAATACTCAAGCATCAGGTCGTTCCGTCGTGCAACAATATATTGCACAATCAGGATTATCAGGAATGTGGACCGATGCAGGTCGTAACGAAGGATATTGGTTGCGAGAGTTTTTGCACCACACTTGTTTTGACGCTCGTGCCACTCCAGGTTCTTTGCAGTGGAAATCTCTCTCTTCAGAAATGCTGGGAGAAATTGGTATTGCTAAGGTAGACTTTGAAAAGCGAGCCGACGAAGTTCTCTATGGTATGGAAATTCGTGAAACCCAATCTTTTGACCCTGCTAAGGGAGCCAATGTTAATACTTTTGACTTTGAACCAGTTCCTCGCCCGATTGTTACCCAACCAGTTAAGTTCTTTAACGAAGCCAACCGTTCTAAACCTGGAATGGAAGACGCAATTTTGGGACTGATTGCCGAGCGAAAGGTAGAATACCGTGGAAAAGAGTTTGACTCGCCTAACTTTGTGGCTTGGATGGATACCAACCCTCACCAAAAAGGAAACGATTTGGCATTTACTGACCGAATTGACATGGAAATTCTGTTCAAGTCTGTATCTATGGGTGGACGATATAACATTTTGAGTAATCGTGCAGGACGACCAGTGGAACAATTGATTAAGAATCTCACCATGTCTAACGCTATGGCTCCATTGCGATTCTATGAAATCCGAGATATTTGGAGCATGATTGAAGACGATGCCACAGGAATTTCTATGGTTCAAAATGGTGGCTCATATGATGGTTACCGTGATGTTTCGGCTATCTCAGTTTTGTTCTCTCAAGCCTACCGAACTCGTGAACATATCTTACCTGTGGGCAATAACAAACAATATTCTTGGATTTCTAATCCTCACGAAGCCCCATTGGTTGATTTCTCCACCACTACTAACACCTCCAGTGGAAACGATGGAACTGAAGCCGCTGTTTTAAGCCAAGGAACTATGGCATTCGCTGGAAACCAACCGCAAATGTCTACTGCTGACCCACTCAGAGGAAACGATGTCTCTGCCCAATTACCCGCGATTTTCACTCGTGTTCTTGGATTCCGTTTCACCAATTCTATTATCAAGTTGGCTAAATCATTCGCCTTCCTTCGTGGAAAGTCGTATGTATCTCGTGAAGACATTGTAGATGCCATCCCATATACTGTGGCCCACCGTATCGGTCGTAGCAAAGAAGGTTTGACAGATGTTAATGGAAACACCAAGGGTATTGGCAAGGCTATGTCAAAAGATTTGGCTTATAACTCCGAACAGGACTTCCTTCGGGAATTCTTGGTTCGTGGATATATCAACCGTGATGTAGATATTGGACAAGGAAGCGGTGCTTCACTTTTGGAGATGTTGGATTCCTTCTATGAACGATGTGTCAGTATTTTGCAATCTTCAGACTACGCTCACGAATATGAAACCGCAGTTCTCAAGGTTATGCAAGACCAAATGATTGGAAATGCTAACTTATCAACTTCAATCACCCCAGTTCACTGGCATATTGCTACCATGGTTTCTGAGTCAGAACGAATGGGCAACACCACACTTCGGTCGTATGGAGAAAACAATACTCAAGGTTACCCAGAAATGTATGAAGACTTTATGCAGCGAATCAGCAACCCAGTTTCTGGAAACATGGGCGAGTCTTGTTTGAATGATATGTATGCTACCCGATATGCAATTGCTAATAATGGTAATTTGTTCACAGACGATAAGGCTCGTTTGCTCGGACTATGTGACGAAGAGATTTCCATTTACGCCGCTGGACTCAGTGGAGGAAAGGCTGCATATTTCAATTCCGAAATCAATACCGCTGCGGTAGGAACTAATCTTGCTAATATGGGTGCTAATGCCAACTTGACCCTACCAACTTACGGAGATACACTCGGGGCATGGGCCGCTGTCACTAACAGCAAGTCCGATATGTCTGCCATAATGTCAGGTGTTGGCAAGCGTCTGTCAGGACTTAGCATCACTTCCAGCCATTATGCTAATGATTCAGCACACATCGCACTCAGCAATCAACAAGTTAAATTGATTGGCCGTATTAAGGATGGTATTTTAGGAGGAGATTCGCCAGATTATGGCCGATTCCACACCTCATTAACTGCATTTACTAACAAAATGAGTGCTAAAATCTCTTCTGATAATGGACGATGGATTTTTGATGCGGGCTCTCAAAGCGGCAATGTTGAGGTTTCGTTTTCACAATTTATGCAAGTATGCTCGGAGTTAATCAAACTTGATGAAGAAAACCCTTCTTACAACGGCTCCCGAGTATTTACTATGGCAGGTCAAAATGAAAGTATTGATTGGGGACAGGCAGACGCATCTTTGATGGCTTGTTTCCAACTACCTCACTCTGAACTAAGCGATTTTATCTCAGGAGATATTACCCAAGAAGTAGGCTTTGCTGGCGATACTCGTGAAGTCACTCGTCCAGCCCGTTCTTTGGTTCGTGATAACAACATCAATATGTGGGCAGACGATGAGAACGATTTCTTGAGATTGTGGGTTTGCCTTCGCTCCGTTCCCGCAGGAGAAGCGGGCTCGGGAGAACCTTTGGAAAATAATGAATACATGACATTTATTTTGTCAGCATCAGTGACCTCCAACTTTGGTCAATACAATCCAATGGAAGGAGCCGCAATTGTCAATACTCCAGGAGAAATCACAGGAACTATTAACTTTTTGCCAATAAATGACCCACGATGTTATTCATCTAACTCAGTTGGTCAGAATGGACTTGGAGATTCAGGAAATATTACTAAATCCGACCGTCAAGAATATTTAGGAATTCTTGGAGATGCTCTACAACCTCGTCGTCGTTAAGACAACTTTTAAATAGCAGCAAGACCCAATTATATTCATGGACGAAGTATTCCGAGATGGAGATTACCATTTGGGGGAAAATGTTCAAGAGTTGCTCACCAACCTTCGGGCTTTGACAGGAACTACCAACACGCCCGTAGATATTAAAAGAAGCGACCAGCATGGTGCTGCTACGGATATGAAAATGATTTCATTAGGTCAGAACTATGTTTCATGGACACTACCCCAGAATTATCATGGATTCCCCAGCGAATATATTGCGGCGGGAGTTGCTTTCACAGTAGCGCACGAGATAGGACACATTACCGTTCACCCAGGCCGAGTTTCAGATTGGAAAGCCGAAGTCAGAGACCTTCCTGTGGATGCTCACGAACAATTTGATTGGAGCAATGTGATTTCAGATATTATCGTCAATTTCAATGTCAGCCGAGGCAACAATTTTATTGAAGATACGGCATTTGGAAGAGAGATGATAAAAACTTTGAGTTATGGACATTTTGCCGACAGTTTTTTCCGTATCTGCGGAACCCCTTACTCAGATGAAGCAGGAAGACAAGCATTAGCACGAGTTTTACAGAATGGACAAAATTCTTATGGACAACCTGTGGAGGACAATCGCTACATACCTCCTGCATCAACAGGACTAATTCAAGGAGATTTCAATCCTGGAGAGTCAGGAAATGCTACTATCGCTACTGCGGAGACCCCACTTTTTCAACAATTGATGGGTTATGGCCGAGGACCTCAGATTTACCCTCCTGTTAGTTGGTGCATTCAAAACGACAATCCAGATACAGGACAACCATTCCCAAATAACTGGCTCTCCGTAGAAGTAGCCAGCCGAATTACCAGCCAATATTGCGACTCCTGTAAGCAATATCAAGGATTCCAAACCACCGCAGGTGTGTGTGAAATCTGCTCTACACCTACTGAGATAGAAGGAACTTTCACCCCAGGAATTCAAATTGTGGAAGCCGCAATGACCTATGATAATCGCACCAGTTTTGATGGATTTGAACCAATTATGGCTTACCGAATAGGTGGAAAGTGGATTCCTGCCAGATATTGTAGAGAAATATGTCCCGACACAGGACTTCCCGCTAAACAAACCTATGGCTATTGGTTTAATTATCGTGGGTTGATGGACGAGGCAAACCAACGCAATGGTTTTGAAGTTAGATTTTTATTGGTGATGGAATGGGCGGCTAACTATTCCACCCGTCCAGAAGGATATGCTGGAAGGAAAGGTGACGAAGCGGCTTACCAGTGGTTACAAGATGTTAGTTACACACTTCATGCCTCCACACTTGAGGCTGGCGGAGTAGGCATAAACGAGGATTTGGCACGGTGATATTATGGGATACAGAGATAATCCAATTAACAGACCAGTCGGTGTCCGAATTTTACGAGATATTTATGATTTAATTTATCTTAAAAATCCTGGTTCCCGAAGGAACTCTTCTAATCGTTTGGCAACCGAAAATACACAGATGTCGGAAATAGTTAGCAATTTCAAGTCTAATGCACCCCGAATTGTAATGATGATGCGACGATTCCTCACAGGAAATACCCATGTTCAGACCAGTAATGCAGGAGATTCAGGTATTTTTGTTTGTAATCCCGTAGCATTTGGAGAGGCAGGAAGAACTGGTGGTGGTGCCAGCGGACCTGATGCTTCTAAAACACGAGGTTGTGGCCGAAGAGATTTCTTGTGGTGGTGGGAGTTCACAGATTTTGGACTTTACAACAACCCTGCTAATTGGGGCTCGTCAGTCGGATTAGAGCGATGGCAACGAAATCTACACGACCCAACATACCGTGGAAAAAGATTTCAAGTAGTTGTGGGACGAGTTAAATGCAATCAAGTTAAAACTTGCGACCCAGAAAATGGAGGATGTGGAACCACTTGGAGAGGCTCGGGCAGATGTCCCAGCCCCTATTGTAATTCCAGCACACCTAAAAGTGTCGGAGGTTGTGGAACAGAAAGTTATGCTATTTTCAAGGTTAATACCAACCACCCACTCCGAGATTATTGGACCACAGGACAGAGACATCGTGATAGCAACACAGAAACAACATCACAGTTCGTCAATGGCGCACCGATTAGAGGAGCAAATTCGGAAATGCCTCCTAACATGGTAGGTATTATCAATAACTCCAAGTTTGTAGAGGATTCTGCCTCTTCCCAAGCATTTTATCGTATTTATTATCAAGGTTTGCCTCCTGAAAACACCTACCTCACCACTCAAGCCGAATGTTTGAAATATATTCCTTATCTTCAATTGGGATATACCTCTACTAAAGACCGAAATAACTCACGACCTAATGCCTATGTCTGTAATTCTTGCGGAATTGAAAGGTTTGCTCCCGTAAATGAGAACTTTGAAACTAACTTTGATATTTATCCTCGTAAAACCTACTTTAGTCAATCTCAGTATCAGGGCGACCAACACGGAGGATTATGTAAAAACATAGGAGATGTTCAGCGAAGTTATGCAGGATTGGATGGAACTTTTGGTTGTCTCTGTGGAGGAGTTTTTGAACCTATGCTCAAAATCAAAGCATTATCAGATGAACAACTCACAATCTACAACAGAATACAAGCGGCACAGGAAGAGGGCATGGCTCGCACTACTCGTCAATTAGGAAGAACAGGCGGTTTTAGAGGCATGGAATCAGGAAGTGGTCGGTCTTCTGATTACGCTACTTATGCTCGTGGTGCTGTCCAAGATGATGCCATCCGAGCGGTTTATGCAGAGTTTGGCACTGTTGCTGTTAGGGATGCGACCGCAGCACATGAGGCAATTAAGCAATTGCAAACACTTCGTCAAAAGAATGCCTTCCCTGCATCATTCGCACTCTCTATGTGTCGGTATGCTTTCGTTCGGTCAGTAATGGCAGTTTGTAAAAATCCAGACCATAAAAATGTTGGATGGCAATATCCTGGTTCAAATGCCCGAGAAGTGACAAATTACCAACCCTTGATTGATGGCCGAGGACAGGCTATGGATTATTGCCCCACTTGTGGAGTTAATGGTGACGCTAAATTTATTGAACCTCACCCACAGAATTTTATTATGCCTCCTATGCCATACACCATTATGAATCGGCAGCCACTTACCGCAGAAGATTCAGTGGGTATTTTGCCTAACGGAGCCATGATAGCACAAGCATTTGCGGACCGACCTCAATGGAGTTTAGTGTTGAAATCGCAAGTAGACTCGCAGGAAAGATACAATCTCCGTTTGGAACTCCCGCAAGTCTATATGGGCGATGTCATCCCAACTGAGTTCACACCGCAACCACCACAACCCGTTTCAGATAGGAATATTGAAGGATTTACTTGCCCTAACGAAAGACAAGGCCCACTAACATACGAAGCAGAATGGATTATTAACAACAGCACCACCGCTGCACCTGTTCCTTCTGCCGCATCCCTCAACGAAAATCAAACTCTAATCACAGCCGAATACAATGAAGGAGATACCACACTGGTAGTTAGCAATCCCGAAAAAATTGCTGTTGGAGATTACCTTAATGCAGATGGAATACCTGTGGGAACTCAAGCCGTAGCAATTACGGGAGGAGCCATTACTATTTCTAATCCCATTGTCCGAGCCGCAGGAAATTTAGATGCAGCCACAGGCAGACCCACACAAATTACCATTTTTACCGCACCAAGAGTAGCCGAAATAGTTAAAAATCCTCTGACCGCTGTGGGAGCAGAAGGGTCTATGAGTTGTTGTGCAGGAGCCCCTAACAATTATACCTTTGCCGTTACTGAAGGCAAGTCTGCGGAAGCATACTTCTCTCTCATTCAGGGCCGATGGATTGATATTTCTCCTATGGTCACCGACCAACGAGGCAATAAAACTCCACGATGGACCCAATTCCCCGATGTCACAGGAGTTCTGGAATCAGGAAGCGTAAATTGGTCTGGACCTGGATTAACAGGAGTTCCAATGAATGATTCGTTGCAATACATGATGGACAACAATATTCCTTCTAATTATGCGATTCAAAGTGAAACAGGATATGATTACTGTCACATCAATGATAGAGAAATCCCTGCCAATCAATTAGTTCAAGATTGGACAGGAAGAGCCAATGGTGGTTTAGCGGCTATCTTGTCTGCTCGTGCGCCTGGAGGCAACAGTGCTATTATTCAGGGTTCGCACCGTATTCAATTGATGGAAACATCAGAAGTCCCACAACAAGGAATCGCAGTTCGCTATTATCTTTGCCGAGAATGTGAAGCCATTTCTCAAGTAGGACAGGCCGCTGCTGCTCGGGGAGAAGCAAGCACACTGTTAGAAGCCCTGCAAACAGGAAGATATTATCCAGGATATGCTGCTATTCAGCACTATATCAACACAGGTCAATTACAATCTCTTGACAATCTAATATCACCTGCTGGAGATTTACAACTGTTGCCTTCCCGAACCAGTGGATTATCACAAGGATATTTTGAGGGTGCTGTGGCATGGGAAACCGAACCAGGAACTGATTCAGTTGCCGAAGAAGGTGGCCGAACCAGAGAAGTTACCATTCCTGCGGGATGGTGGAAGTGGGCATTAAGATTCAGAGCCGAACTTGTTGAAGGTGGAGATTACCGATACTGAGGCGATAAGATGAGTGGACAAACAGGCGGCACAGACGATAACCCATATGTTTTTACCGAACAGATTGGCCGTCGGAATATGGGCGACCCAGAAATGATAAACTTTAAAAATCCTGCGGCTGCATTCTTTGACGGAATGGCAGATTTTGTGCGAGTTATGAAAACCCGACCTGCGATGACACAAACAGGCACCTCCACATATATTATGGGTCAATCACAAGGAGAGTTCAAAGAAGATACTGCGGGACCGAATCCAGGTTTGGCTATTGCGGCTCGTGAAGCACAGGCTCGTTCGTCTATGATTATACCGACTCAAACTGAAGAATACAATACTTTGGTATCAATTATCATGGACCGAAGCGTAGGAATGGACAATGTGGCAGGAACTTTCAACGGACAAACCCTACTTCTCTGGGATTTAGGAAGAGCATTAGCCGCTATTGCCGTAGAACAGTGCCGTGCTACTAAATCACATTTTTGTCTGTTCTCATATAGTTGGACAGGATATGTGGATTGGCCTGGTCCTTCTCAAGATTACGACGGAGCCATAGAATTTTTGTTAGGAAGTAATTCTCAAGCGTTTGTTCCCGAGGTCCGAAGCCTGAACGGTGAGGTGGCAGCAGGACACGAACCAGGTTCTGGTTGTCAAACTGCTTGCGATTATATGTTCTCAGGATTTGATTTAGAAGGCAATAGTTTGAATATAGACCGTGCCGTTTCAATTGTATTTTCTAATCAATGTTATAACTGGCCGATGCAACATTGGGATTCGTTAGAATTTAACAACAATGTTCCATTAGACCAGTATATGCGAACTAAAGGTCCTGTTTATTATGTCGGAGTATCTCCTTCGGGCGGAGGTCGTGAAGACCAGATTATTCCTTATTTTGGAGGGGTCATGCGAAACACAGGTGGAGGTCGGACTCAGGAACAAGACTCATTGTATAATGATTATCGCCCCCACGCCTATGAGCAAGAGGCACACCGTTTGCCCTATGACCCTATGGGAAGAGCAGGAGAGTGGGTTTATTTCCCAGGAACTATGCGATTGGCTGCCGAAGTTTGTTGGAGTCGGGCTAATGGAATTAACATTACCACGGAGAGAAGCCACGACGATGGTAATGAACTGCCAGCAACTTGGCCGCACGAAGGAGTAGATATGGAATCATTTTTCAAATGTGTTATGTTGGCTCCTGACCGAGCAGACGGGATGATAACATTAGCAGGAACATTTGCAGATTTAGTTTGCATGACTCATCCTGACGGAGATTATGAGTAAGGTGATATTATGAGTGGACAAACAGGCGGAGCAGACGATAACCCCTATGTATTTACCAGACAGTCGCAGATTCCTACCAATGACCCTCAAATGGTAGAATTCCAAAATCCTGCGGCTGCCTTTTTTGCAGGTATGGCCGATTTCGTCAAGGTTTTGACATTCAAGGGTTCAGAAGCACCAGAGGGACAAAATGTTTATGTTATGGGTCAATCTCAAGGAGAGTTAATTGAATCTACCACAGGCCCAAATCCCGCTATTGCGATTGGCTCAGGAGAAGCACAGGCTACGGCTATGTCTCCTGCCGTCACAGGAGATACCAGTTATAATACTTTCGTGCAATTGATTATGGACCGCAGCGAAGGAATGAATCAAGTGGCAGGAACTTACAATGGAACTACACTTTTGAAATGTGATTTGGCTCGTGCCTTAGCAGCAATTGTGGTGGCTCAATGTAAATCATCTAAATCTCATTTCGCCCTCTACTCCTTTAATGAAGTAGGTCATGTGGATTGGCCTGGACCATCTAATGACTATGATGGCGCATTAGAATTTTTGTTAGGAAGTAATTCTCAAGCGTTTGTTCCTTCAGGACAAGCCCTGCATTCATCAGGATGTCAAATTGCTTGTGATGGTATGAAAGGAGGAATTCCCACTGAAGATGGAGATAGAGTAAAGATAGACAGGGCGGTGTCAATTTGTTTTAGTGATACTTGTTACGATTGGTATCGTCAGCATTGGGCAACCTTAGAATTTGAAAACAATGTTCCCTTAGACCAATATATGCGTTCTTATGGCCCAGTTTTTTATGTGGGAGTCGGTTCACAAAATAGAGAAGACCAGATTATCCCTTATTTTGGTGGAGTCATGCGAAACACAGGCGGAGGAGAAGATTACGATTCAGGTAGTTACCGAGGAACTCTTGCCAAAGGAGAATGGACTTATTTCCCAGGAACCATGAGGTTGCAAGCCGAAGTAGGTTATTCAAAAGCCGCTGGAATAGACCTCCCGATGGCCGTAAGACCCAGCAGTGTTGTTATTTCAGGATTACCTGTGTGGCCTCATACGGGTCCCGATATGGGACAATTCTTCAAAGCAGTTATGTTGGCTCCAGACCGAGGAGACGGAATGATTTCATTAGCAGGGACATTTGCCGCATTAGTGCGATTAACCCACCCAGATGGAGATTATAACTGAAGTTCTCGCAGACCGATAGGTTCAAATAACAAGAAGCACAAAAACATAATGGGCGTTATGAATTTTATACAAGATAATGGCATAGACCCGAAGCAAGTTGTTTTGGGAAAACATCTACACCTTCCAGCATATGGTGAGGATTCCGTCATCTCGTCCGTATTTTTTGTCACAGGAAAGCGTGGGTCTGGTAAATCATGGACTACTGCGGTAATGATGGAAGAGTTTAACCGTTTAGGACTACAATTTGTTTGTTTTGATGCTCTGGATGCTCACGGAAACCTCCCTGACTTAGAAGGAGTGGAGGGTTTAACCCCTGCGATTGGACAATCCGTAGATATGAAAGCCTTGGTAAAAAGATTAGGAGAAACCAGTAAATCATTGGTTATCAAACTCGCAGGATTACCACTATTGACTCAACAAGAATTAGTTGCAGATTACTGTGAAGCATTATTAGAGGCACATCTTGGCAAAGGTATTCACACCGTAATTGAAGAGTGTCAAGACTTTATTCCACAAATGGGTAGACCAATTTCTTTTGACCCTATCGTGCGCTTATGCAAATTAGGCCGTGCTTTGGGTTATGGTGCTACTCTGGTGAGCCAGCGACCTGCTGGTGTGAACAAGGAAGCACTATCTCAAGCCTCAATTTATCTGGTTCACAATGTTATCAACAATCGTGACCTCAAGGCTCTGGACGAACAATTGAGTTTCGGAACTGATAAGAAAGTAGTCAAAAGACTTCTTAATGGTATTGCAGCGGCTCGCAAAGGAGAGTGTGTGGCTTATGCCCCAGAATTTTTCCGAGACCGAGGATATATTGTGGTAGATAAGATTCGTGGTGACCGACGAGTAGAACACAAAGGAAACAACATTGATGTTCAAGCCAATTATGGTGAACACTCTGGAACCGCCAACCCAATTCCCTCGTCCATCTCTGAAATTTCTGATTTATCTCAATTAGAGTCTATGTCAGCCCCAGAAAATATGGCTGCGATTCCTGAACACACCGTTTCATCAGTTCCCACTCAGAGCCCATCACCCCGCGACCGCCTCCGAGAAGCAGCCAGTTTTTATCCTAATTTAGATGTGGCTCCTGAAGATGAATTGTTGAAATCATCCGCCGCCAATTCTTGGACGGCAGAAACCGTAGATTCTCGTCCACGAGTAGAATACGACCCTGACACAGATTTGTCTAATCGCAACACCCGACGCACACCTTTGTTAGCCATCGTCGGAACCGTGATGGCCTCGGCTGGTGCATGGACTTTAATTCGTAATCTTAAATAGGACACAACATGATTTTACATCATGCGAATCGGAACGGCAGTAGTGCTTCGTTCAGAGTTAGAACCGCATTTAGTCACCAACGGAATTGAGTGGGATGACTTGCTGTTGCATCAACCAGAATTTCAAAGCAAGTATGGCTATACTCAAAATCAATGGTTGAATGGCGAAGCCAGCAATCAGTCATTTCGTTTTATTCCTTGGTTTGTGATAGACACACCTCGTAATCGTATCAAACTTATCAATTCCCAAACAGGTAAATTAAAAACTGTGATACGCTCAGAAATATTATCAGGCTGTGCTGAACCTCACACCCCTAAAACAAAATTTTCTTGGGCTCCATTGTCTTGCTATCAATCAGGAAATTCCACTTCCATCCCACTACCACCATTAGAGTCAGGCCGCCCCTCAGTATTATTGCAAAATAATAAATGGATGGGTTTGCACCACATAGATAGTGATAATGTGGCTTGTTTCTCACCCCGTAAAAAATGGGAAGCCATAGAAGTAGTAGATTTTGTCACAGGTCTTCCTTGGATTCATCCCAATCGTTCTCGTGTATCTCATAGTAAAACAGGTGCAGGATACATAGTTAAAGTTCCTGAAAATACGGTCCGATACTACAAAGGTTGGAAAAATGATTCCGCCACAGATTATATCACGCACACCGATTCAGGACATGATTATTATTACATACCTATCAATCGCATGGATTGGGCTTTTCAATTTAGTAGTCCTGTCGCTTCTAAGTCTTGGTTTTCCATTAACTGGTGTTTCTCAGGATTTCAACACTTATTTAGTCTTGCCTCAACACAAACCTTAAATAACGGAAGCAATATATTAGTTGTATGACTCTTGCTGAAGATAGTTCAATGAGCCAACCTGTGACCTTTGACCCAAACACCACCGTCGGATTGTTTCCTTGGGAAGATTCCACATTTGGTGCTACACGCTCTTACCATCTTAATTCCGCTTCAGTTGCCTCCAGCAATCCATTTACTCAAATGATGGCTCCTGCTATGGACGCTCGTTCAGAAATGTCTGTGGAAGCAAAAGTAGACAAAGATGATAACACTGAACAACGCTCTCGTATGACTGATGAAGAAAAAGAAGCCACTGCTTCAGTCGGAAGTCACACCAAGCGAGCCGAAGGCGAAGATGAAGAATCTGAAATCAAAAATGATTTGGGCAACGGTGCTGGAAAAATCGCTATCACAATTGTTGGTGGATTTGCCGTAGTTGCCGCAGCATACTGGGCAATAAGCACAGCATAAATAATAGTATAAACTTAAATAGCAAAAACACGGAATGATTATCATGGCACGAATGCTCGGAAAAGGAACCGTCTTACCAGACCTACCACACTCACCCAATATGCCCACCTTTGATGAGGTATCTTTGGTTAGGGACACACTCCCTGCCCACAATGCTCGTGAAATGATTTCACAAGGTTTGACTCAGACAGGTCCACGACCTGCTGCACCTATTATCAATATGCCTCAGATAAATGTTCCTCAGTCACAGGCTATGTCAGAGTTAGAGCAAATTATGGGTGGCGGATTTGGACAAGGTATTGTTCCAAACGGTCCTCGTCCTGCTCCATCATCAGTTACGGCACCAGCCATTTCTCTGGACCAAAGTTACTTGTCGCAAGATTACAATCTTAAAGATTATGATTTGACTTGGGATGGATTGTCTCCTGAAGGTCAATACTTGCGACCCACTTCTCCATTGGAACTATACAACTTTGATTCAGGCCCAGATGTTTCAGGTCTTAACCGAATAAAGCCAGAAGAATTGATGGGCAAGATTAACGCTCACCAACCACAGGCTAACACAGGTGGCGACCCAGTATTTGAAGCAGAAATGGCTACAATCCGTCCAACTAACCCACGACAATTCTTCAAGGCAGGACCTGAATATAACATTCCTGCGACCCCACAGCAAATTGCAGTTCGTGATTTGCCTGTTATGCCCGCTCCAACTACGCCAAATATTCCAAATATTGGCAAACTTGTCGGCCCAGTAAAGCCTATCAAGATGGAAATGCAGTATGTAGCCCCTCCAATCCGTGGCGCAGACCTTGGTGGTAGCCTAAACAGCACCAGTAAAGTCGGCGGAGTTGCAAACTTTAATGGACGCACGGTTGGTATGACAAAGTAAGGTGAAAAATATGATTAACAAACTCTGTAATTGGACAACTGGAAAAACAGGACAAATTATCCTGGGAACGACTATGGTATTGATTGGTGTGCATCAGTTTAATCTGTTGCCCTTCTTTAGCCGTGATGAATTTGGCAGCATGAATCTCTTTATGGGAGTTACTCCTCTAAAGGCTCTTGGTGTTGTCGCTACTGCTGGTGGACTGTGCCTTCTTGGTGCTTGCTGCCTTCCTATGGGCGACTCTGGAATGATGGGTGGTGAGTGAACATGATGAAGATGATTGTTGGCGGCTCCCTTGTTCTTGTTGGTCTACTTGCTGCTGTTGGCGGCACGGCTTCTCTCTTTACCACGCCTCTTGTTGCTAACATTTCGTTGCTTCAAGTCGGTGGTGCGTTAGTGACACTTTTGGGTGTCGCAGTTCTGGTTGGTTTTGACCCACTCGGACTCAAGAAAGATGTTTCTGGTGCTTCCGTAGTTTAATCGGAGGCTTTTCCATGAAATCCCGCTACAAGGCCGAAGCGCAAACCATGTGTGACGCAGGATTAGCGAGTTATCTTCGTGATAAACATCAATCCCGTGTTAGCAAAGGTGTTATTGCAGGATTAGGAACAGGAACTATTGTTTCACTCTTATTTTTTGGTTATTCTCACTACACAGGCGAGAAGATTTCACATTTTTACCGCCTTTTACCCCTATTTATTGGGAGTATTACAGGAACAGGATACGGTTTAGTCACTTCTGACATGGATGATGCCTTGCACACCGCAGATTATGATGTAGTCTGCGATGCTTTAGAGGCAGAACAAGAGGAAGAGGCTGAAGATGAATCAGATGGCGATAGTGAAGATGCTGAGTGATTAACCTTAAACTTAAATAGCAAAACCATCAAATAATAGTTATGGCTGAAACTCATAACCATACGCCCCGTGACCACTATACTCCTACGGGACCTTCTGATACACCAGATGTTTCAGGATACCTCAGTCAAGACACTCACGGAGACATCAATACATTTATGAGCGAAGATGGCAGAGGAATGGAAACTAAACTTTGGGTAGTTTCTGCTATGGCTCCAGAAGAGATTTGGGAGGAAAAAAACCAATTTCACACCACAGTTCAAGTTTTTGATAACCACATAAATGCTAAGAAATACTTTAACGAACTGTTAGTGATGAACGGCTACGATGAAACGGAGTTAGACTCTCCAGAAGATGATTGGGCTTACAAGGGTGCAGCAATCCCTCAACCTATGATAGACGGTGAGGACCTCTTTATTGAGATTGCTATGAAGGAACTATCAATGGGCTATGATAATGGCGAAGTTTATAGTTCCGAAGAAGGTTCTGCCCCTGTCCAAGACCCAATGGAATTTGGAGAGATGGCAAATTGGACACCTCTTGATGGTAGCGAAGGTCTAAAGCGAAAGCGAGCAGAAAACATGATGCAGATTATAGAGGGAGAAGTTCATTGTGGAAGATGCGACAAAAATGTTGAGAATGACCCAGTTTATGCAGAATTGACTCTAAAGTGTAATGGTTGTGGACACATATTGTATCACGATGACTCTGATGGACCATACGATGTTGCAGATTATTTTGGGGCAGAAACCTTTGAAGCAGACTTTAACTACTATTACAACATTTCTGACAAATCACGAGGAATGGAGATTTTAGACCGTTTGCGAACCATGAATCCAGAAACTAAATCTAAAGCACTTGATTGGTTGATTGACAACGGTTTCTTGCATTCTGAAGAAATCTATAATTCTGCTTACATCAATGCTATGGGCGATGCTCTTTACATCACAAGCGAAGAAGATGATTATGATGATTATGATGCTGAATCACGAGTTTGTTCAGAATGTCAGATTTATGGATACTGGGATGATAACCCTGTTTGTCCAATGTGTAGGACGAAGAATGCTGAATCTTTTGCAGCAGAGTATTCTGGCCCAGCAACCCTCAGTTCAGCCCTATCTGGAGCCCGAAAAACAGGAAGAAATGGCAAACATTTGACTATTGTTCAAAGATTAGTTGCCAAGTATGGTATTGACAAGGGTGTTAAAATCTACAAGCATTTCGGTATTAAGCAAAAGCGAGCCTCTCCCAAGGTTCGTGGAAAAACCCGAGGCACTAAATCTGGTCCACGCCGATACTCCGAAGGTCGTGTCGGAGGAGCAGGTCGTTCCCAAGTTTATCAAAAGGGAGACCGCACAGGTTCTTGGACACCATCAGGAGGACACACCACTCGTTTCGCTAACTCTGGAAAGGCTTGGTATCAAGAGCGTGGATTAGGAACTCCAGTCGCAGGACCAATTCCAGATACTGACCTCGCAGGAAAATCCATGGGTGAGAAATTCCGTGGAAGTTTCGTTAATCCTCATGGCATCGTTGGATACCCATTCGTCCCAGCACAACAGCGTGAACGCAAATCTAAGAAGTGATATTATGGCATTAACATTAAAAGAAACTTTACAAACAGGAGCAATAGTCGTTGGGACTTATTTTGGAGTTTTAGCAATCACTAAAATGATGACTCCTGATAAAAATATTTCAGAAGTTGCAGAAAAATCTGAGTCGGTGGCTAAAGAAGCAGAAGGATTGGGATGCGGTTGTTCCAACATGGATTGCAACTGTGCCGAATCTGATTACAGCCAACCAGATACTCTGCCTTGGGATGAAATGAGAATTCCTCATGCACAGATGGTGGCTCGCAACATGACTGTTCGTGAGCGCAGTAATACTCAAATGTTGGAATTGTTCGGAGGAGTTCCCCCAGTTACAGTTACCGATATGAGTAGTTTGATAACAGGTGGGATTCTCTGATGACATACCTTTCACAAACCAAAACACAAATTCTGGGACCGCTTCCGAAATATGTGGCTATGTTCGTTATGGGTCTCGGCGCAGTAATGATTTTCCCAACCGTTCAAGCCCGCTTGACCACTACGGAAAAAGATACTTCCGATGATAAAAATGAAGCCGAGTCTTTTCGCAGCGAAATGACAGAAAGTATGGCTGCACCTCAAGGAGAACTTAACCGTCTCAACCCAACTGTGGTAGAAGGTGCTGAAGATATTATGGGAGCCGAAGGAGTTTCTGCTAACAACAACTATGTTTTTATGCAACCTTGGAATGATTTGACCCCACAAAAATCTGGACCTTACTATTCTCCTTTTGAACTACCAACTGCTATGGAATCTATGCCTACTAACCCTCGTTATTATGATGGTAACTATGCTTCGGCTCATCAACCTCATGGAATAAGTATGTATGATGTGGCAAACGATTCTCGTCCACAGTATCAATTCCCAGATTTTACTTCCGTTGCTTACAATCCTTTGGATTCGTGGCGACCTGCTGATGACCAACTCTATACCACTGCTTGAGGGATAATTATGACTACAATGCAAAACAACTTTATTACTCGTGATACTCAAAACCGATGGGATGCTAATTTGAACCCACCTAATCCACGAGATACCGTTATGGCTATGGAAGATGGATTTACCATTCATTCTGGTGCTTTTGGAGATGGTGTCCCTATGACTAACTACACTGAATCAGAATTGGGACTTCCTGCACCCGAACCCGAAACATTTGCGGCTGAAGAAGATAACTCCACTACTGTTGAGGAACCAATTCCTGGACTTAAAGTGGAGCCAACTACCCCACGATTGGGAGAACTTGTTAAAAGTTTCAACGATTGGATTACTCAAAATCTGGGATATACCCTTATTGGTGTGGCCGTTGTGGGTGGAATTTACTGGGCTGGCGTTCGTAGCAGCAAGTGAAACTTAAATATCAAGCCAACCAATTATTTATCATGAGAGCCTTTCGTCCTGGAGACTTGGTTACCAGTATTGCCGTTATGGGGCAAGACCAAGGAGTTATTTATGACACTCATTGGGATGGGGCAGGTGTTATTTGGAGCGATGGTCGCCGTAGCACCGAAAGATACCAAGATTTGATTTACAATGGCACTGAAGCCAATTGGAAAAATCAAGCCAACTCCTGGATTGGAAATAAGGTTTTTGAAGCCTCTGTAACTCGTCCCGTGGAAATTCGTTTTGAAAACCAACCCAGTTCTAAAATTTTGGGACATCGGGAGTTACCTTTAGCAATTGTAGATTTAAAAGTAGATTTACCGATTTCTAATTTTGCCAAAATTGAAGATGCTCGCCGTCTATCTCGTGAACAATTTATTGCCAGGAGAGGATTGATTTGAAGTTATTAGAATTGGTTCGTTCGTTAAGACCATTAGGAGTAAATCTGGAGCCCCGTCAGTGGACTTCTTCAGATTGGTCTGAATTCCGTCGGGAAAAAATTGGGCCATTCACAGTGGTTCAATTGATTCCTACCGCAGTTTGGTCAGGATACTCTACGGGAATTGGAACTCAGCAAGTTTCATCAGATACCGCCAACAAATTAGGGATTGTTATCCAGATTTTTTCTGACCAGCCCGAAGGAACATATTCTGAACAAGTTTTGGAAAACACAGATTTTTTAACTCAACAACAATTGTGGAAGCAAGTTGTTTCCGAAATTAACAGTTTGGTTTATCCAACCTCTTCTTTCCGAGATACAGGAACTCGTGTCATGGAAAATCCATTATCTCCCGAAGGAGATTCGTGGCGACCAGGAGATGTAGTCAATGTTAGCCGCCCTTCTCAAGATGGTGGAGGTTTGACATTAGGCCATGTGGTTCGCATTTACCCCACTTCTGTTATGATAGAGTGGCCCGCCGACGCACTTCACCCTCAGCCATGGACTACTGAAGAGAAGAAAACTTCTTTGATTTTTGTTTCTCATGATGCTGCTTGGGCTCGTGAAAAAGAATTTTCTGCGGAATCATACTATCACCCATTAGTCAATCCCTATTCCACTAATTCAATAGAAGATGAATTAAGCATAGAATCTCGGATGTCAGGACCTGCTCCAAAGTGGGCTGCTAATGCCAGACCCGTCGGTATTGATTTCTATCGTCCTAATCCATTACCTCGTTCCCAAGATGTTTGGGGTGAAAATGATGCCATTATGAAGTATGTAAATTCCGTGGTGGCTTCAGCCATAACAGCACCCAAATTGCCAGATTTAACCTCTGAAGAACTTCAGGATTCTCAATCTTTGCCAGAAGATTATTGATTAAACTTAAATATCAAAACGAAGGATGAATAGGTATGAGTATGCTGCGCTCCCCATTAGGAATGTTTGCTATTGGAGGCTTAACGGTTCTGGCAGTAGGCTTCCTCAACCCTTTTGGACTAAAACAACGCCTCGGTTTTGCTGCCGATGAGTTCACTTACGCCGATTTTGAGCAAATTCAGATTGAACGCTCAGGAGTAACTGCGGATGTTATCCCCGATTCACTCTCAGAATCTTTTATGGGATACAAATTCTTAGATTTGCAATCTACTAACATGGTAGTCAATACCGACCCATTCGGACCAGGAATTTCAGATGTTCAACCTCGCTACATCAATCCTTATGACAATGGATTCACACTTTCTGATGAAGTAGTTACTGAATATCAAGCCGAAGAAACATCTCGTGTTTTTGATGCTTTAGCCCCAGGACAGGGTAAATCATACTTAGAATATGCAGTTTCTACCGACCCATTCAAGCAACGCAAGAATAATTTCCCTCGCTCTTTGGACAATGCTACCACAGCAACCACAGGAATTGATTACTCAGGACGAGATGTTCCTCCTCTTGTTCCTCCAGAAGTGAACAACAATTACCCATATTTAGTATCTATGATTCCTCCCGAAGCCGTTCCTTTCCAAGAAATGTCTACTCCATTTTTGGGCGATAACCGATTTGGTGATTTGAGTCGCAATTCTGAAGATAGCAATGTCAATGGTCGTGAAGGTCGTTTGAGTTTGACCCCAGATGTTGATTCAGGATATTTAGATACCAGCACAGGAATGACGAAAAACTTAAGTGTCTGGAGAAATACTCACAACATTATCAGAGTATCTGATACTGAAGTAAAAGCCCTGCCCATGTCAGGCGGATTTGAAACAACACTCAGGAGAGTCTAAGAATGCCACAAAATGTAGAAACCGAAATGCTGCTAATCACCTCTGATGATTATTGGGGACACGCTGGAGATTTTGACGCTGCCGTCAATTTTTACCCATATACCTTTATTATCACCCAATCACAATATGCAAGTATGGATGATTCCGATAAGGGACGATTTTTCCCTTGCGCTCTATTCTATTATGCGGGAGAGACCGATAACCATGGATTCCAACCTCGTCGTATCGGATGCCGTGTGGAAGATGATGACACAGTTTCTATGGGTCGTGTGATGGGAATTAACCGTCAAGGTGACCAAGAAGTTCGCACCTATCGTTTAGGAACTGAACAAGGTTATGCTATTCCAGGATATGCCAGTATGTCAATGCTAAAGGGCGAAGGAGATTCTTACGAAGCCATTGAAAGTGCTGCTGAAGCAGGAACTCTTCCTGTGGGCGGATTTGATATTTCAGGATTGATTTACAATCAAGAAGCAGTTGTTGATACCATTAACACAGTCGCAGGTATTGAGGCAGACGATTCTGCCGCTATGAATGCAGAACAAGCCACACCTTTTGAATATGATGGTGCTGAACCTGAAGCATATGTGGCTCGCCCCGAAGCAACCCCTGTTGGATATGATGTAGACGATAATTCGGCTGCCGTAGAAGATTACTTTGCTTCAGAAGGATATAATTTTAATCACACCGTCGGAGATTTCACTCAAGACTCAGCGGCTGGTAGTGGATATGGTGTCCCAGAATATTACGGAACTAATTCTATGAGCCCGATGGCCTTTGAAGCAGAAGTTATGTATGGAACTGACGGCTCAGTCGTTGGACAAGCCATTGGAAACTGGGATTCTACACCATTCGGTTATCAAGCCGAAGGAGATGAGGGTCCAGAAGTTATGTGGGAACAAGATGAATTCGTTTCAGTTCGTGATGGTTCAGCCAGAGATGCTATCGCTGATGAATACATGGATATGGGCGAAGACTATGATGATGCTGAAGATTATGCTCGTCGTGCCGCTAAGAAAATGAGTGCCGAAGGACTGGGAGATTACACAGGACCACTCACTAATGGATTTGGAGAAAACTCCGCATCAGTTTCTGACTATGGCGTTCCTGTTTGGTATGGCTCTGCTGAAGAAGCCTACAACGGTATGGGAGAAAACTCCGCTTCAATTTCAGGACAAGGTGTTCCACAATGGTATGGTTCTGCGGAAACCGCAGATTCCATGTCTGACGAAGAAGTCATAGAAATCCTTGAAGAAGTTGAAACCTCTGAATTTGGAGCATATCAAAAATACCCTGTGGAGCAGGTCCGAATGGCTATGTCATTAGTTAATAGCAGACCTTCTTTGAAAGCATGGGCGCAAAAAAGATATAGTGCTGAAGAACTTGGTGTTGGAGTCGGTATGCCCGCAGTAGATGATGGATTCTATCCTAATTCCTATGGCGAAGATTCCTCTACCTTTGGACAAGGCGTTCCACAATGGTATGGAAGTGCTGAACAAGGATATGATGACAAGATGGATGAATCTCTCGGAATGCGTCATCGTGGTGCTCACTCACAATCTATGAAAGACCGCCGAGATGAAGCGGCTGCTATGGACAAAGACCATTCAATGATGGGTCGTAAGTATGATGATGTTATGACAATGGATGCCGAACCAGTAGTTAAGGTTCAGAAATCGGAAACAAAAATGGCTATGGCTATCGGAGCAGCAGTTCTCGGAGCATTGACCGCCTACACACTTTCACGAAAGGTCGGAACTTCCGCCCCTGAAGAACCTGAAGAAGAACCTGAAGAGTGATTCAGATGTTCACACCTAATGAATTGGCTCAATCAAGTGCTATTCATGGAGATTTTGACCACGCATCCATCAACTATTCAGGACATCAAAACATGATGTTGAGGTCCGAAGAGAAAAAGAGCAGAATGAAAAAGCATCGTGTCGGAGAAACATTTTACTTAGTTACTTTTCAAGTGAGAGATGGTGATTCAGAACACTACCCTTCAAACATTTACCCAGAATCTGCCAAAGATATGTCAGATGAAGAATTGATTACTGAAGAGTTCGGTCAGGCTGGTGATTCTGGTGACGATGGTTTATATTGGGTCGGCAGTTCTTTGGTAAGCATTTACGATAAAAAATCTATAAATTCAAAAGCAAAAGAAATGTTTCAAGAATACGGGATGGCTGCCGAAGAAGATACAATTTTGGCACAACTGTATGAGATTGAAGATATGGAAGAACCTTCAGAACAAGATTTGAAGAATTATCGTAATTTAGAAATTAGATATGGCGAATTGACTCGTATGGATGCCGAGACCTCCGAAGTTGAAATGGTAAGTTGTTATGAGTGTGGTCAAGATTATGAGGGGGATGATGATTTTAGAAATTGCGCCCTATGTGATGTTTTACTTTGTGGCAGTTGTAATAGAGGGTGCGAAGGGTGTAGTAATACGGTTTGTAGTTCCCATAGATGTTCAAAGGACTGTTGTGATGGAGCATTTTGTGATGAGTGCCACAAAGAAGAATTTGGTGCAGAGACCTCCGATGATGTAGATGATGGATGTTGTTTTTGTGGAGCCGATTATGGACGCTATGGAAACAATGCTCAACCATTATTTGATGGCCGTTGTTGTAACGATTGCAATACTGAAATGGTAATCCCTGCCCGCATCAGCATGATGTTTGGTGCAGAAAATCATGATGAAACCATGAAACACCCTACTGAATTGATTGATAAACTCCAGAGAATGGGGCTCAAATTCACAGGTATGACAATCATATTCACAGGAATTGCAGCCCTTGGCGGATATTTGATAGGCAGAAATAGGGGTTAATCTCATGACTGAAGTAGACGATGTTCCCAGAAATTTTAATTTCCGACTTAATCAACTGATTAGTGTAGGATTTACCGTAGGATTCTTAGGTTCAGCCTATGTAGCCGTTCGTGAAAGTATCGGCTCTAACTGGAATGTGGCTATGTTAGCCGCTATTGCAGCCCTATTATTTTGGCAACAAATCCCTACATTTATTGGCGATGGACATTATTGGCATCGTAATTTGATACCTTTTTGACCCAAAGGTTAAAATAGTTGTAACGATACATGATAATCATGGTATCTTGCCAATGGAGATTAACTACTGGACGCAGAGCAGGTCAGGCTTGTGGAAAAGGAAAAGCAGTATTTTGTGGCTTGCACGAACCTAAAGCCCGTGATGCAATAAGTAGGATTCCCATCAGGAACATTGTCTCAGATTATCTTAGTGGGCATTTTTCATGGGACTTGTCCCGTGCTTTTTACTGGAAGCCACAAAGGACTGATTACTCTGCCTCGTGGATTTGGGACGAGGACAAGAACCAACTGAGTTCTCGCATGGATGGGTCAATTTTGCAACGAATGGAAATTATTACCGACCCCCGAAGAGTTTCAAGTTGGTTGGAAGAACAAATATCAAAAGGAACTACGGATGTATTTGACCAGATTTCCCCAGAATCAATTACGGCAGGACAACAGTTGGGAATTAGTAACTTAACTTATCTGTTTAACAAAAGAATAGGTTTGTCAAAAAATTGGAGACGGAAATACGGTTTTAAAGGGGAGTCCCTCATCCCTTTGCCATTTTTCCAGGATTCACTGTATAACAGAATGCGTTATAAATATCCTGATGACAAGCAGCAAGTATTTAATCGTGGTTTTACCCATCTTTTGCAAAACTGTATTAACCTCACTCCAGATTATCCAGCATTATGGAACTGGTTTTTCCTCAAATTTGAGCGCAAGGTCCAGCAGGAGTTAGATTCTTACCATGAAGGATATAACATGGAGGCTATCACAAATGACTTGGCGAAACTGCTTAGGGCTTATCAATCAGATTTGGATTCTCGTCCAGACCCTAACCAACCAGCCCCTAACCGCTACCGATACCGCAATTAACTATAAATAGGTAACACAGTTAGTTAGTCTTATGACTCACGACTTTATGGCAGACACGCTGCCAGATAACTTTTCTTTTTGGGGTCCATATGCTTTAGCACACCCCGAAGCCATGCAAATTACTCACCCAGATACATTCTCAGGTTATGCTTTTACGGGGCTTATCCGCACCACCCCTGCTGGACCTCGCTTTTTAGTAGCCGCTTATGAATTTTCTTGTGGAGAAATTGACCCCCGAGATATAAACCCAATTGCGCCCGAAATTATGCAAGCCACAGTGACTCGCCTTTCGTGTGCAGAAAGACCTTGTGGAACACAAGTAGCATTTTTACAATTAGAATCTACCTCCCGATTTTACCACCAGCCTTGGATAGTAGTAGCCAGCACTCCTGAATGGATTAGAGAGCAACTCCGAGGAATCCATGGAGATAGCGTAGAAATTGAGATTTTAGATTCCACAGAAATTGATTGGACAGAAGAGTTTCAACATCCTTGGTTTGAATTGTGAACTGATTAAACTTAAATATCAGCAGCCCTAATTATAGAGCATGGCAGAGGATGTCCTAACACCTGAATTGGTTGATTTGCAGGATACCCTGAGTAAGACCAATACTGAAATTGTTAATGAGTTGCCTTCTGAAGCAACCAACAAGGCCGCCGAGGTCACTTCCGAAATTAAAGCATCTGAAGATACAGGTGGATTAACTGAAAATCAGAAAAATAATCTCCCCGAAGCATTGCAAAAGGCAATCTTGGCTAAAAAGGAAGGTAAATCTGCTGAATCAGAAGAATCAGAACCTGCTGGCCCTGCAATGGATGTTGCCGCAGAAATTCCTGGAGATGAAATCACACCTGCTGGCCCAGAAACTGAAGAGCCTTGGCAAGCCGTTCCAGAACCTGCTGAACCAGAAGTGATGGTTCCTGAAGAACCAGAAGCATTCCAAGCACCAGAAGTTTCCCCCGACCAATACCGAGAAATTTATTCTGCACACTCTATGAGTCAGCGTGTTGCCTCAATGCCTTTAGCCGAATACGAAGCATGGTTGTTCCCAGATAATCACTCTCCCGATTACCTACGAGGACAAATGTGTTTGAGCCGTGTTGAAGCATCTCTTAAGGCTGCTAATGGTGGACGCACAGTTGCCGAACCTTGGCAAATCAAAATTGGTGCCGCACTTTGGAGCCGACTAAATTATAATCATGGCGATGTTGAAAGCACCCGCCGTGAATTAGAAAGAGCCCCACCTATGGAAATACTACCTCTTATTCCTCGCAATGCTTCCGAAGCAATTTCTGTGATTGAAGAAATGCAATCTACCCGTGATGAACCAACACCCACACCTTATGCTCTTATTGCCGCTTGTGGAGTTGCTTTGATTGCACCTTTGATGCTATTGCGCCGAAGGTGATGGTTAATGGATAACTCATGGCTTATCGCAGGAGCAGGAGTTCTCGGAACTGCCGCTTGGCTCTATTCTAAAACCACATCTCCAGAAAGTTCTGGAGATGATGATACTGGAAATTCCAGTTTAAGTGATAACAAACCTCGCTGGGGCTCTCGTGCCAGAGTAGGATTAGAATATATCACAGGTTCTAACAATCTTTACTCCACCAGTTGTGGATGGAGTCCTGAAGAAGAATACTGTCCTGATTCAGTCGTAGCCGAATGTTCGGCTAATTGTTTAGAACCCTATTTAGCCACTACCTTTGCTTGGTTTGGAGACAACAACAGCCAAGATAAATCTTATGATTGGCAAGGAGGCGGAAATGCACTCACCGACGAAGACATTGCTTGTTATTGCTCACCTATCCGACCCATGAAGGGTGGAGCCGCAATTAGAGTTCGTCCCCAGAAAAATTCTAAGCCGATTCAAGATAAACGATTTTACTTTACTATTGAAGTTCAAGGCATGATTCGTCAGCAAGGCGCAGGAAAATGTCAGAGCAGTGGCGGAGGGTCATATGGTTGGGATGCTGTCCCATCAGGAATTAGAAGTGGTTTGGCATTTGCTAATATTGAAATTTCTCCCCGAACAGGTTACAAGGCAAATTTAACTTGGAAAGGAGATGAGAAGGAATATAATTACAATGGACTCTTTTTAGACAACACTTGGAATTCAGGAAATACCACCTATTACCGATTCGGAGTTAGCAGCGATGCTTTTGAATTATTGGGAAGTGGTTGGGCTGAATTAGACTTGACACTCATGATGGACCGAGACCACGGAGGCAAAGGAGAATCTTGGTTAGAGACTTGTGAGTTCACTGAAACTATTACTTATACTGTCCCAGATTTTGTTTTTATTGATAACTCCGATTGCTCTTCAGAATGCCCTCAGTGGAAGATTGACGATTGGAATATTGCCAAGGTTTCAGGAGGCCGAGTTGTCAAACATTACCTTCCTTCTGAGGCACCCTCCCGAATTACTGATACTTGGAATGATGCCGAGAAAGCCGCAAAATATGATACTTACACAGGAAGCCGAGCCAAAACAGACCCCACTGTGCTGAATGCCGAAACAATTTTCCCCCGAAACGGTCATGCTGTTTTCTGAATAAACTTAAATAGCAAGAACCACGATAAAAACATAGGAGTCTTAAAGATGAATCTTGATTTGGCTATTCAACGAGAACTAAAGCGTTCACCAATGGACTCGGCTATGCACGGCGTAGAAGAAAACATGGGTGCTGGATACACACTCAAGGCACTTCCTCAGACCCTCAAAAATGTTAATGATATGTTCGGAGAGACTGTGGCAGTTATGCGCCCCAATTCCGCCGCTACCGCTACGCTCCGAGAACCTGCTCCAATTGTTCCTGCTTTCGCCGCTGACTTTGGAGATATGCAACTAAACTGGTCGCCCGATGGTAGCAAGTGGAGTCTTTCTCGTATTGCGCCTGTTGAAGACCAACCATCCTTGTTAGGTCGTTTCTGGCGTAGACTCAATAACAAGCCAGAAAATAACAACTCAATTTCTATTGTCAAATACGGAAAAGGTTCGGCTCACCGATTCCTCACCGCTTTGGAAACCGACGAAAACATTACTCACGAAACCAAGTTGGCTATTGCTAACCGTGTGGTTTCTACCCTTAATGGAGATATGTCTATTGAAGCCTACCAACAAGGACTCACAGTAGCCGATACTTCTGTTATGTCTACCACAGGAGATATTGCAGGAACCACTCCTATGTCTGCCAGCAATTTTAACAACGGACAAATGGAAATGAATTTGGCCGAAACCTATGGTGGAGTCACCAAGCAAAAGAATCATACTTTTATGGGAGATTCAATTATTCCAGCACCAGTTAGCCGTGCTCAAGTGTATCAAAACACAGCAGCAACTGGATTTAATCAGAATTCTGCGGGTCTGATTAACCGCCCACCTACCAAGATGGCCGATGCAGGAAATTACACTCGCACATCAAGGTCTTTTTAGACAAACTTAAATAGCAAAAACACGGAGATAATAAACATGATGACCGCAAATGTAGTAGACGATACCATGTCCACCCTCACAGACCGTAGCACCTATATGGGAGTTGCGGGTGTAATTGTGGCGAATGTAACAGGGATTGCCCTGACAATGATTCCTTTTTACAAGGCTGGCCGAGTAGTCGGTAATGGACTTCGTGTTCTAACCACTTTAGGAATCGGTAGCGCACTATTGGTTCGCTCCCAGAAAATGAGTGCTGATTTTGCTGCTGCTTCCAAGACAGGCGGTATTGTTCTAATCGCATACGGATTGGGACAAACCCTGACACTACTTAATGTGCCTTTCTTCCGAAACTTTGCTCCACTAATGATGGCTACTGAATCACTACCTCAATCTGGTAGTGGAAGTGTTATCGGACAACAAGGTATCACCCCAGAAGGTGCAGGATATTCCTACTCTGACATCAAGAATGCAGAAGGCGGAGAAATGCAACCTGTGGAATCTGATGCAGGAACAACCCCCGCAGGAGAATTTGCTGGTGACCAAGAGCCATTCGTTGCGGCTACACTATCTATGAAGCAGCGTGGCATGGGCAAAGAGCCAATGTATTCTCATATGGTTCGCTCACCTCTCGGACACGGAGCCGATTTTAACCTTGGCGCAGAAGAAGTTTCACCTACTGGTGGAGTTGAACAAGCCTATGGCGGAGGAAACCCAGAATCTTCAACTACTAATTCCCCTGTGGAAGATGAACTCGGTGCTTACATCAACTCAGTAGATGTTGGAGGAGCAGTTGCAGAAGGTCTTGGTGGCCGCAATTCTTTCGTCGCATCTCGTTACCCAGGTGGCGCATCCACTCAACCTCCTGTCTCATACGGTGCTGAAACCGCAACAATGAGTGTTTCAGGAAATGCTTACGCTACTCAAACAGGTAGTATCTATGATGAGTTCGGTTCCTATGTCAAACCAGGAACATCTGCTGAGTCAGATACTTACCTCAGCCATGTTATGCCCTCTGCGGGAAATTCTGGCCGTGGAGTCACATTCTATTACGCCGAAGGTGCAAAAACTGGAGTCGTTGGCCGTCACATGGTTAGCGCAGAAGGTTCTGGAGCCGTAATGGGACAAATTTAAAACAGGTGAATAATATGATTGAAGGAACACTACTTAACAAATGGACTATCGGCGGCTCTTTGCTCCTCACAGGCGCAATTTTCGTCGGATTTACAACAGAACGAAGTTGGATGACCAAGCCTTGGGGCTTCACAGGACGATTGAACTGGACATGGGGTAAGACCATGGGACTTGTTCCTCTCCTTATGGGTGTCGCTACTTTGACTGGCGTAGACCCATTCAGTATTGAGGCTCGCTCTGGCGCAGCCTTTGAACTACCTATGTGAGTTGATATTTATGAAGATTTTGAATGATTGGACAGTCGGCGGCTCTCTCTTATTGATTGGAGCAGGATTTTTTAGCACTCGTTTCTCTGATGTCTTGGCTTACCGAATCGGTTCACTACCATCACAACTCCCACTATTGGGCGGTATGGATGTAACTGTTGGCCGTGTTATGGGAATCGTTCCTCTTACTATGGGTCTTGGTGTTTTGCTCGGCAAGATGCGAAAGACTCCTGTTGTAGACCGTGTGGTAGAACTACCTGTTGTTTCTAACCTGGCTGGATTTGTCCAAGATTTGGGCGACGATATGGGAATTGTTATCAAAACGGATTCTAAGTTACTGTCTGCTGAAGGAGGCCCTGCCACTATGGAAGGAGCATCTCCCGAATCATACACCCCTCAAGCCACAGCATCTCCTGATGGATATGATGTTTCTGATGCAGGAACTGAAACTGCCAGCGAATCATTCGCCGCAGAAATTGATGAAGCCGCTATGGAAAAGAGATTTACTACCAAGCGAGTTTCCCGTAAGCCAAAAACCAAGATGTCCACCGATACATCTAAGCCAAAGGGTAAAGACAAGCCATGGCGCATGAGCAAGAGGGCCGAAGGTGCTTCATCTTGGTCTGGTGCAGTCGGTATGGCTCGCAAAGATTTGGGAATCACAGGCTTTGAACCTATTCGCAAAGGCTCTGCCCTTTACAACCGTGCTAAGGAACTCTATAACAAGAAGTGAAGTGGGTATTACCCATGAAATTCTTCCAAGATAGTCTGGAAACATTCTTTCTTAATGTTTTTAATTCTTCCGTTCCTGCTTATTCAGGAGATGATTCTCATACCCGAGCAACAATTGTGAGAGAATTGAGGGAAAAATATCCTGGATGTATTAACGGCTACCAAAGCGGCAGAGACATTATTGATTACGATGGAGTATATCGTGCTAATTCATGGCAGGTTGATGTTGAGGCAGCGGAACGGCAGATGATAAATGAAATTATTGAAACTTGGGACCAAGCCGTGGCTGCTATGGCCCCAGATTACTATCCAATTGTAGATGGTGAATGGTTAGCCACTTACGCCAATTTACAAAAAACTGGGATTCCACATTACGCTACCGAGCAAAAATACCTCTCTGCTTCAGAGTGGTTTGAATCTACTCGTGGAAAACAAACTCTTTCTATTACTCGTGGCCGCCACACTTATTGGATTTGGAGTGATGGCAATGTATTTTTATTAGTTGGTGGTGGTCGGACCGCACTAATTATGACTCGTGCTCAGATGGATGTTCAAGTATTTGTTAATATGATTGCCCCACCAATTACTACATATTCTTATGGAAACTCATTTATCAACTGGAGTAGTTACCCCTTCAACCCAAACAAAATTGTCCAAAATCCTCCGAAATAGGTAAAACCTTATATAGTCAAAAATACCATATAATATTAGACACAGACACTGTGCAATAAAATGTGATTATTATGAGTATGAGAAGCCAAGTATATGAATGGAGTAACCTCGCACCTACGGGTCAAACTTCAAGCCTACGAAGAACAACAAGTGACATCCCTGTTACCGTTCCAAGCCAACAAGAAATTGATATTTTTATCGGCGGATACGGTAATAACATCACTAAGCCAGCCGAAACAACTGCAACGCAGTTTATCGTTATTGAGGACATCGCTTGTTCTCCTTGGCTCGGTGGCTCAGTCCAAATCCGAATCAACACCACTGATTACTTCCAGAACCCAGATGTTACCCGTCAGCGTGGTATCCCAGGTCTTGCAAGTCCTTACCCTCGTGGTTCTCCTTCCTCTGTTGCAGTTGCAGGAACCGTTTTGACCTACACCAAGGACAACCTCTTGAAGTCTTTTGACCTCTACCCAGATGTTTATGTTCTTCCTGGTCAAGTTTTCCAGATTCTTTACAGCATCAACGAAGCCATGAACGGCACAACTACTCAAGTTGTCGCTGCTTTCGTGAAATACACTCTTTATGATGGCCCAGATGCACTCATCGCAAACAAACTTTTGGAACTTGGTGTCACCATCAATCCAAACAATGTTGATTGGTATAAGCGTTCCCTCATTGAGCAACAAACCCGTGCTGCAATGGCCCCAACTAACGGAGGAGTCTGAGTTCGGAATTCCTTTGAGGAAAACTAACTATGGAAAGTGATTATTATGAGTATGAGAAGTCAAATTTATGAATGGAACGGCCTCGGGCCAAATGGTGTAACCGCAAACAACTTCGTCGCAGCGCAAGCAGGACGAGCAGTATCTATCTTTATCGGTGGATTCGGTAACAACATTACCAAGCCAGCAGAAACAACCGCCACAGAATTCGTTGTCATTGAAGACATCGCTTGCACACCAACTTTGCCAGCAACTTCAACAGCGGCTACTGTCTCAACAGATTACCGAGGACAACTCGGTGATTTCGCCCCAGGAAACGGAACACTCGGTCCTCGTGCCTATGTGCAAGTTCGTATCAACACCACGGACTACTTCCTTGACCCTGACAATGTTGCAAACCAAGGTATCCCAGGTAGCGCAAGCCCTTACCCTCGTTCCCTTGATTTCCAGCCTTCCTTCAACCTATACCCTGATGTATATGTGTTGCCAGGACAAGTTTGGGACATCCTTTACACTGCTTTCAACGCAGGTTCTTGGGGAGCGGCTACTGGTGCAGACCACTACGCATTCACCAAATACACACTTTACGACGGACCTGATGCACTCATCGCCAACAAGTTGTTGGAAATGGGTATCTCCATCAACCCAGGAAATGTGGACTGGTATAAGCGTTCACTCCTTTCCGCTCAAGGAATGTGAGTTCGCTAAACTGGTGAAATGTGGGCCTTAGCCCTCAGATGAGACACGGTTAGGCCGTGACAATGATTCTGGGGGCCGTAAGGTTCTGCGACAGGAATGTGACTGACATGGGATTAGAAGCCGACGCTCGTAAAATCCAATTCGGAGCCTTAACTGGATTCGTTGTTGGATGGGGAATCGGACAATATTTCTTTGTTCCCGCTAATGTTCAAGTGCTTCAGATTGTTCCTGCTCTGGCTATGGCTGGAGTTGGAGTCGCAATCGGAGGATATATAGCAATTCACTCAGGAGGCAAGTAATTTGCATCCACAATTGAAAAGTTCTTTGGTTCTGTTTGGCGTGTTATGCGCCTCTGACATTATTCAAGGTGCAGTAATGTATTCTTTGGGTAAATCCGATGGAACCTTCAAAGGCTTCATAAACAATCTCCGAATACCTTCTGGTCAAGAACTGTTTAATATCTGTGTGCTTGCTGTCGGCGCAAGTTTAATCGCTGGAGCCTCCACAGAATATCTAAAGAAGCGTTGGAACTTAGATGAGTGCTATGATTTGCGACAATCTCTGGCAGATTTAACAGAGAACATTGAGGAATCAATATGAAGCGTGATGCCAAACTGGGCATCGGGTTTATCACCGCAGGATTAGCCGTATCAGCATTTCATTTGAATTTGCTTTTGGTAAATCGTAATAAAGCACCTGTTTTGTCATATGGCATGGGTGTTTTAGGCGGAGTTGTGATGTTAAATGTGGGAAGTAATCTAATTGCTTCAGCACTAAGCCAACCCTAAACATTAAATAGGTGTGTATCAGACACACAACCATGTTGCCTACGCCCATCAATTGGCTTCAACGACCTACAATGCCTCACACTTGGCAAAACACAGAGAGTTTTAGTCAATTTCTACTGAACTTTATGAGCAGTTTGCCAGAAATCGTAACTGACGATGAGAACACAGGTTTAGAGTCAGAGTATTTTGAGAATTTCAAAGCAAATATGATTGCTTGGGCAGGAACAAAGTTCTGGAGTGCTATGGCTCAAGATTCTGACTGGAGAACATTTTCTTACTTTCAAACAGCCGTATTTTCAGAAATGAAGCAATGGTTTGACGACAATCAAGAATCTCTCAAAGTTCGTTACTTAAACGATGAGCAAAGAAACAGAACCTCTGCTGTTGATATGGGCGAACAATTTTATGATTGGATTAGAAGCATAGGGATGGGCCGACAACCCAACATCACTTTTGATGGGTTTGCTTCGGGCATACTCTTCCACAATTTTTCACAAGCCATACTCAGTTTTATTATTATCGGTGGAGAACTATTTTCTGTAGAAAGTTTTGAATCTATTGCAGTAGCCCACGGTTTTAAGGACGGTGTGCAACAGGTTTTACCCAAGCAGATGTCAGAGTGGCAATCTTTCTGTTTGCCGATGATAAACAATTACATTGAATTCATAGATGGTAATTTAGGGTTTGAGGGATTAGGGTCGCTCTTTGGTTAGTTTCAAATAGGTAACGGTATCAACTACCATTATGATTGATATTATCATGCCGATTCGCTCCACACCTCTTAACTTATTGCGAGCCACATTAGATTCAGTCCTAAATCAATCCACACAGGATTTTCAGTTATGGATATGTGATGACACACCCGAAGACTGGATTCGTTGGGATTCCTATCAACAACTGTTAGCAGAATATTCTGAATCATTCGGTTCTCGTTGGAATTATCAGCGACAGACTCGCACAGGTGGTGTCGCAGCCGCCCGTAATCAATTGTTAGAATCCAGTTCTAATCCGTTGGTTGCTTTCTTAGATTCTGATGATTTGTGGCATCCCTTGTATCTATCTTTGATGTCACAAGCCTTGGAAACAGAAGAAGCCGATATTTGGGTCACAGAAATTCTAAGTAGCATTAGTTCTACCCATTTGTTGGAATTACAACGCTTGGGAATACCTGCTGAAATTGGTATGCAGAAAATTATGCACAATCACTTACAGTGTTATGAAATCATCAACTTTTTACCTGCCGAATTACAAAAGCATTTTTGGTTCCGTGCAGCGGCTTACTTTTCAGGACTCATGTGTCGTAGAAAATGTGTAGACACTCACCAGTTTTCCCCAGATTTTCGTCTGGCAGAAGATACCGAACTTATGCTTCAATGGGTTAAGGCCGACTACCGAGTTCGTTGTTTATCCGTAGAGAGTCCATTAGTTATCAAAAATCACTGGGAAGGACAATTAGGAAATCTTAGCCAAGACCCAGAAATTATGAGTCAGGTTTCGGAATTATTAGTGGCCCGCCACGGAGATTGCTACTTAACGGAAGAATTCTTAAATACCTTATCTCACTCTCACAGAAAAACTTTCCAAATGTTTCAACGAGATGAAGGAGCCCGCAATCGCTATCAACTCAATCAAGGCATGACCTTCAACATCATCTCCCGTGATGAATGGGAAATTATGAATTTGTAAAGATTCATATAGGAGGCAACACCCAAAAACATTATGTTTGATGTAATCGTTCCTGTTTTCAAGACACAACCAGAATTGGTTCGCACTTGTTTAACTTCTTTACAATCACAACAATTTAAAGATTTTGAAGTCTGGGTAGTAGATGGCACTCCCGAAGACCACGAACGCTATGATTCCATTAACGCCGTTTATCAGGAGTTTGCTGACTCAGAAATTAAATTCCACATTTTACGCCAATCAGGAAAGGGTGTGTCTCAAGCCAGAAATCAAGCCATATCTCAAGGTTCTCGTCCATATTTAGCCTTTTTAGATTCTGATGATAAATGGTATAGTGAACGCTTGTTATGGGCTTCTTTAGACCTACCTGCCCGCCCTCCAGAACAAGTTTTGTGGTGGGGCGTAATGAATGTTACTAAAACCTTAAATGGACTCGCTGGTGAAGCCTATTCAACGGAAAGGTTAGCAGGATTCCTGACCTCCGAAGATTGGGAACGGTTTCAAAATAACTGGGAGCGGGGACAAGATTATTTCTTTGCAGCCCTACGACCCATCATGACATCGGCTTGTATGGTTCGTCGTTCCAGATTTGAAAACATCGGTGGGTTTGAGGAAGATTTGTTCTTTGGCGAAGATACTAATTTGTGGATGCGAATGGTAGGTAATCCGCTGGAATCTGATGATTTGTATCAATTGAGTTATGAGCCCGATTTGATAGGATACTATCATTGTCACGATGAACAAACCACCGCAGGAGGAACGCAGACTGCGGCACACCAAGGAAATAAACAAGAGTTAATTAGGGCGATTCACGAACAAAAACAAAAACAGATATTTTTGCAGTTATCTCCTGAAGCCGTGTCTCAACTTCCAGGATTTGAAAGTCGTTATGGAGAGTCTTATCTCAATAACGGTGAGCATTGGTATTGGTTATTGACCACCAACGGTGACTCACAGGTATTTAACACTTCGGGATTGGGTGCGCTTTGATTCATATAGGTAATGCCATAACTTAACTGTATGACCGCAATGCCTACGAATCTTGAAATTGCCTCTCCAATGGGGCCTATTTCAATACCCACCGAACCACTCAAAGATATGTTGCAGTATCTTAGCGATTCAATTGAAAAGACTGACCAGATGGATGCCTCTATTTCGGAGTTCTTTCAAACAGACATCAACAATTTAGAAGTTAAACACCGAGATTATTCTGGAAGAGAATATATCATGTGGGCGTATTCCTTGATGCAGATTTTAGAAGATGAGTATGAAACCATTAAGGTAGAGAATCACAAGTATGGAAATGCTGAAACCCCGCCTATTTGGAACGAAGAAGTCTTCAACGGAGAAAAATTTAAGATTCCTTACAAACTCTCGCTCTTTTTGCAACACCGAGAAGATTCACACCCATTGGTAGTTTCTTTTTGGCCGTATGACCAGTATGAAATTGACATTAAATTCTACTTTGAAACCAACACAAAATACGGGAACCGCTACACAGAATTGTGGGACAAGGTTCAACTGCACTTCAACACAAAAGGTCTACTGAAAGGCTCTAAATTCACCGCAGATTTCCGTTTCTTAGATGTCCCAGGCGCAGGATGGCAAGACATTATCGTAGATGATGATTCCACAGAATTATTGAACCGCCACATCATTAACTTTGTTCCACACATGGAAGTTTATCGTGCTAAAAATCTTCGTGCATCTCGTGGTGTTTTGATTTCAGGCCCACCAGGAACAGGAAAAACCTTGTGTTGTAATGTGGTCATGAATAATACCAATATTACCACCATTTACGCCTCTCGTGATGCTATCAAACAAGAAGGACAAATCACACGACTCTATAAAATGGCTCGCCATTTAGCACCCACGCTGGTTATTATTGAGGATATTGACACACTCGGAGGATTAGACCGCCGAGAAGTTCACGACCACCCACTACTTGGAGAATTTTTGAATGCTCTTTCGGGTGTAGAACGCAACACAGGAGTTATCACTTTAGCCACCACTAACTACCCTCAACATTTGGATTGGGCTTTGGCTGACCGACCTGGAAGATTTGATAGCAGAATTGAGTTCGGTTATCCTAAACCAGAAGCCCGAAAGGAGATTTTGGAAAAGTATTTAGAACCATTCCAAGCCAAGATTAACTTGAAACAGATTGTCAAGCGAACGGATAATTTTTCTGGGGCTTACCTCCAAGAATTAGTCCAAAATGCTTTCATGCTGGCTTTTGAAGATTCTGATTTTGATGAATCCAAAACTAAAATTCTTCAGACCCACATGGAGCAAGCCTTGGAAATCCTGCTGAATCAAAGGAAGATGTCTAAAAAGGAACGAGGCATTACTGAAACCACAGACAACCTCTATGGTTGAACGCAAGGTTGAAATAGCAAAACGACCCATATTAAGGTATGGAATCGCCGCCAAACCTTAGAGAAGCGGTTCAACTTACGGCAAGGCAGCCCAATAGTTGCGGTATTTGCAAGTGGTTTGAAAACAACCACTGCATCCGATATGATTTCTCAGTTAATGCCAAGCAGTTATGCGACAGTTTTGAGGTGAAGACATGGGACGAATGAAATCATTAGGGTATGCTTATGCAGAATATATGGCCTCTGAACCTCTGGATGTAGACCAATATTTTGAAGATATTATCCACGGGGAGATAGAGATTCCTAAATGGTTTGTTGATGAATGGCTTCAAGCCAACCCAATTTTTGCCAGCGAAAGCAAAACCTTTGAATCCAGAGGAGAATCTGGCCCTTCGTGGCCCGATGATTATGGTTATGATAACACTAATGATTACGAAGTCATCATGACCGACATTGGACACACTATGGAACGAGATGGAGAATTCATTGTCTTTGGAGATGTAATGTTTGCATTACCCAACAATGGACGCTCTCGTATCAGCAGTTATGGAGAAGGGCCTGATAAGCAATCCGCCCGACACAATTTAATTGACCGAGCCATAGAGCATTTACAGAGAGAAGAAGATTTTAATGCAGAAGATAATTGGAATTGTAATAAATGTAATTATGAATGGGATGCTTGGAAGGAAGGAACTGAAGATGGTTCTTGCCCTAAATGTGGCGGATTTAGCGGAACTTCTTTGAATGCTGAAACATTCGCTGTTGATGTTATCCACAGAATTGCAAAAGGAAGACAAGCGGGAACAATGGTAAATGAATATCAATGTGGTGAATGCGATAGTGTTTATGATAATAGTTCGGATGCAACAATTTGTTGTAAGGCTGAATCCTTCAATGCTGAAGCAGATAATTTTTACCGTAATTGCAGCAAAAATGGATGGAGCGTCTTAGGAAGAACCATGCACTATGGCTGTAATGTTTTTGGGAAGGTCGTGGGCGGAGCCTCAGTAGTTGCTAACAACCTTAATTTTTACGATAAGGGAAGTAGGAAACTACGAACCGCTGGAATGAATAAGGACTTTGCTCCAGCACTGGAATTAGCCAAGGTTAGTCGGGAACTTCAACCTGATACCATGGATGATTGGTCACGAGTCGCTCAAGTCACTAATGACAGACTATCTCAGAATTTTTCTGCGGAAACCAAATCTTGGAGAATTCAGAACCGAGATAGTTCAGGCAAATTCACCAAGGGCTTTGTAGAGAAAATTGACATCGCTGATTTTATGGAACTTGACCCTGAAGCCATCCCAGAAATTTCAGTAAGTATAACCTACACGCCTGAACAAACTATTGACTTCATCAATTCTATGATTAACGATGATGACTTGCCTATGCGATTGACAGATTCAAGTTTTGTGACTTCCCTTCAGAGTCATGTTTCTTCCGCCGACCCAGAACTATTGGAAGGATTGTATGCGGCTGCTAAACTCGGTTTGTTAGAAGCCACGATGAACGCCGACCCTATCCAAATAACTGGTTCTAAACGAGCCGTTTTCGTCACAGAATTATTGCTCAATTACAAGTGGGGACAAGATTATTGGGCGGCTGAGGGACAGTAATCATTACTCAAAACTTAAATAGCAAAACGCCCTAACTATTATTATGTGTAACACCTGTGGATGCAAGAGTGCAGAATCTGATTCTCACCAGCATTGTGCAGGTTGTAATTCACATGACCTAAATGCTGAATCCATTTTCTGTGCTTCTTGCACTAAAACCATGGATGCTGAAACCTATGGAAGTGAAACTATGGAAAAAAATGCCGAATATGGAACCCGAAACCGATACAAACTAAATGGTAATTACCGATATGTCGCTCGTGACAGCAAAGGAAAGTTTATTTCCAATGTAGACATGGGACGCAGTCTCGCTGCTGACAAGCGTGAACCAAAACCAACTCGCTATGCTAAGGCAGGAAAGCGTGGTATGGGTGACGCTAACGGCCACAAACACGCTGAAACCTTTGAAGCCATGGCATCACTACCACCTGGCCGCCAAGATATTGAGGCTGTTAAGGCTGCTATTCGTTCGGCAAATCCAGGTGTTCGTTTCCAAGGCGACCCAGTTTATTTAACTGAACGCAGTGGTTCCGCTAACAAATTCCATGTTTTCATTAACACCAACATGGGTGGATTCAACGGCTACGGTCGTATTGGATACTCTCCTCAAGTCTACGGACCTATGAGTTCTTCTCAATATAACAAGAAAATGGGACAGAAAATGCGAAAGGGTTACAGTAAGACCAAGGCTGCGGAAACATTTGAAGCCCAGAAATACGGTAAGCGTAACCGATACAAGTTGAACGGTAACCAACGCTATGTTGCTCGCAACGCTAAGGGTGAATTTATTTCTAATGTTGATGTGGGACGCTCTCTCCGTCAAGACCGCCGAAGCAACGCTAAGTCACAGAAACCTGTGGGCTTCCGTGGACTCGGTGACGCTAAGGTTGCACACCACGCTGAATCACTCACTAACGCTATTGTTCAGTGGGAAGACGATTCTGGAATGAGTGCTGCTTCCTCTCCACCAAATGACATCATGTGGGCTGACCAAGTTGAACTGGCAAAGCCTGTTGAAACTGGTGCTAAGATTGGACTTGGATTCATGCTACTATCTGCTGGCTCTGTTATTGCTGCATCGGCTCTTGGTATGCTTCTGGGCGACAACTGAGGTGGATTTTTTGAATCCTAAAGAAACTATAATGGTGATTGCTGGGGCAGGAGTTCTTGCTCTGGTATTAAATTATGGATTTCGTGTAGCCAAAGAATCTTTCAATTCAGAAACAGAAGTTCTCATCAATGAAAACACAGGACAAGAAATTGTCAATAACTATGGAGAGATTCAAAAAGTTTCTACTGAACGAGGAATCATGGCAGGACGAATGGTTGGACAAACATACAACCTTAGCAATTCCACACCTTATGGTAAAATCGCTTACGGACCTGACCTTTCAGCCTATACTTTGAGTATGGCAGCCACAACACCGAGTTTCGGACAGAACTACACTGGTGCTGCGGTTGGTGCAAACTGATGTTTCTCAGTAATTTGATTTACGAATCAAAGGGTTGGTAACCGAGAAACTTAAATAACAAAACGCACCAAGTAATAATGAGGTATAATTATGGACTTTGCTCAACTCCGCTCCAATATTTTTGAAGGCGAAGAAGAAGTTGTTACCTCTACACCTATTAGGGACCAATTACGCGATTCAATGGTGGGCTTTCCACTCTTGTTAGGAATGGGTTCTTTGACTCTTTGGGGCTTTGATAAGTGGTTTCAAAATGGTGAACTACTTTCCGTAGACGGAGAATACAATTATCGTCCACTGGTTTTTTCTTTAATGGGGCTATTTCCTCTTGGTTTTGGCCTTGGAGGATTATTCCGTGGCCTACAAGCCGCTTCTGATGAAGAAAAATACGAACAAGTTATTGAAGTTGCTGAAGCCGAAATGGACCGTTTGGAATCCGAAGCCTTGGAAGCCGAAGAACAAACATCCTCTGAAGAAATGCAAGAAAAATTTGGGGCAGAAAGTAATGGAGGAATGACTACCTTTTTCCTAAATGCTGAAGCATCGCCTAATGCAAATACCACAGGAATTTACTCTACGGCCTTCGGTCAAGAAGTTTTGGGAACACGAGCGTCCTTCCAGCGTGACACATTTGGATTTTGAGCAAACACCTAAATAGTCGGAATACGGAAGTGTAAGTATGGTCAGCAGAGAAATTTACTCCACAGGACTCAAAAAGAAAGTTATGTGTGAGGTTCATGATATTATTGCTACCAAAACCAAGGGTGGAGGCAGCCGTTATCAAGTTATTGGTTACTACAACAACCCAGAAACTGGCAAAGAACACAAATGTCAGAGTCTAATTGGAGCCCAAGATGCCGCTACTATTTGTGAACAATTGGGCAAAACTCTCCCAGTTTATGCTGCTGAAGAAGCAACTCCTTCGGCTTTTGCGGCTGAAGCCTCTGAACCAGCAGACTCGGGCGCAGAACTTTTGGTTCCTGAGCCATCTACTGACCCCGTAGGTGATGGCAGAATTATTGGGCAACACACAGGCGGAGAAATTGTTTCCGCTACTGACGCTGCTCCTTCTCTTCCTGCCCATGATTATGTCTGGGCTGGTCGTGCCGAAAATGACGCATCTCAATATGGCCGTGGAAATGATGGAACTCCTGAAGCCGCTAACACCTATATGCGTGGTTCCGCTCTGAGCCGACTCAAGAAGGCTATTACCTCCAACTCACCTGAAGAAGTCGCTATTCCGATGGAAGAAGGTCTAAAAGACCAAGAAATGGAAGCCGAATTTTCCGAAGTCACAGAATCTGTGCAAAATGTTTTTGAAGATTCTAATGGGCGTGAGGTGTTCGTTGTTGATGAACCAATCAAGAACTATCTTACTGATGTGATGGATGATGACATCCGAGACGGTGTGGTCGTTATTTCCGAATCCTCTAATGGAGAATTTGAAATTGCTTTCCCTTACAACTTTTCTGAAGATGTGGTTGATGCAATCGCAGAATTTCAGACCCGTGTAGATGAACAAGATTATGATGGTTACTATGACCGAGAAGATTTCCCAGAAATGACTATGGATGCTCAATCATTTGTAGACTCTATGGAAGAAGGTTCCACAGAATCCCGATTTAACAAGCAAACTGCCGCTGTTATTGCCGCATCATTAGCGATTGGTGCTGCATGGTGGTTTAGTCGCAAGGCGTAATCCTTAAATAACAGCACAGAGAAAGTATCTGTATGACTGGCTACAATATATCCTGCGACCCTGGCGACCTCTATTCTCGTCGTTGCTATACTACTAATCCAACCACAGGTGCCAAAGAAGAAATTATTGGCTATGACTCTGCTGGAAATCCACTTTCCAAAGGAGCCACCACTGCCGCTGGAACAGCGTGGCAAATCAATTATACAACTTTAGACCAAGATGGTAATGCTTATCAGCCCTATGGTGCAGGTGGTATGCCTTGGACTATGAGTGGAATTGCAGGAATTTTTGGAATCATGCCCTCTGGAGGTGCTGACCCACAAGATTGGAATTATATTACCAATGTTGCACCAGGAAGTGGGGCTCGCAAAATGTATAATCAGCGTGTTTGTAATCCTCTTTGGCCTACACTTGGATGCCGAACCTCTGACGAATCCTCCAGCAACACTGTAACCACCGCACCTACGGAAGCCAATAACGCTGGTTCCGAAGCATGGTATAACAAATATTTTGGTTGGTTTAATGCAGAAGACACAGGAGATTCACCCCTTTCTGGACAAAAATTTGCTCTTGGTGCTGCGGTATTGGTCGGAGCAACCTTGATGTATAGAAAAAGACGGTGAAAATAAATGGATTCCGATAAGGCTGAAATTTCTGACCGTGTAGATGCTCAGAAAGAAGTAGAAATCAATGTGGCTCGTAAAGCATGGCGTGGAGTCATGCTGGGTGCCGTAGGTTCGTTAGCATTCTTTTTATCAACATTAGGAAATCTGGGTAAAACTTACAAAGCCCATGGAAATCCTCTGAAGCAATTAGAAACTCACGACATGATTTTATTTAGCCTCCCTATCTTGGTTATCAGTTATTTCTTAGTGGAATCTGCCAATGGTGATGAGGCTGGTGATGTGGCTTGAGTATTCCTCTTACCCCTCAACAAGCACAGGATTACCGACTTAGGAATCGTTTAGAATCCCAAGGTTTTGTAATTGTTTTTGACGGTGATTCTCATCGGGCAGTTAGAACCCAATTCCGCTCGGAAACCACTGAGGCGGAACCCGAAACAGTTCCTGTCAAAGTAGTTCAAGACAAGAAAGAGTTTCTCACAGGATTTATTCTGGGCGGTGTTATTGTCGGAGTTTTAGCCACAGTTTTAGGGAATGTTATTTCTGAATTAGTATTGGATGATTTGCGCCAGTCTCACCGAAAATTCGGTTATGAATCTTCTTGGTGGCAACGCATGAAGGCACTTAAATTTTGGAAGTTAGGTGAATAAGTTAAATAGGTGAAACACGGAGAGATAACCATGCCTTATGACACCCTATACAAGACCGATTCCAACAATAATTTGCGAGAATGGACTATCTCAGTTACCTCTAATGGTGATGGCACATATTCCCACTCTACACGCTACGGACAAGTAGGAGGAACCATAATTACAGGAGCCCCCACCATTGTATCCGCAGGTAATCAAGGACGCACCGTTTTAGAACAGGCTGAGTTAGATGCTCGTTCAGAATGGCTCAAGAAAATAGACCAAGGATATGTGGTCTCTATGGCAGGAGCCCGAAATCAAACTGTGGTGCTTCCCATGTTGGCAAAAAAGTTCGCTGACGGTGGGCGACGATGGACCCAATTCCCCGCCGCTATCCAAAGAAAATTTGATGGCGTTAGATGTATGGCCTCTATGCCTACGGCGGGACAAGTAGTTCTAATGTCCAGAGGGAATAAACTCTTCCCAGGAATGGGCGGCATCCGAGCCGATATTTTGAATCTTAATTTGCCCAGCAACATTATTTTAGACGGCGAATTATATGCTGACCCCGATGATGTAGAATTTGAAAGAGCCAGCGGAATAGTCCGTAAAAAACCAGAAAATTACACCGAAAGCGATATACAAGTCACAGAATTTATGAAATTACGAGTTTATGATTTGATAGATTTGAACAATCTGGATATGACTTTTGCTAATCGGTATCGCTTGATGGTTCGTATTCTTAATCAAGTTCCTGCGGCCAGACGCACTCGGGTTCGTTTTGTAGAAAATTACCCTATCAATAGTTATGAAGATGTAGAAACCTATACTGACCAGTTTGTAGAAGAGGGTTATGAGGGCGGCATGGTTCGTAATCTAAATTCTGTCTATAAACTCAATGGTAAGTCATCAGACTTGATGAAGGTCAAGCGTTATGAGGAAACTGAATTTCCAATTGTAGGATATACGGAGGGACAAGGAACTGCGGCAGGAACTCCAATTTGGATTTGTGAAAACGAAGCAGGAGCCCGATTCAATGTGGCGATGAATGGAACTCGTGAATATAATTATAGATTGTGGGCAGAAAGAGATGCTATCGTAGCCCGACGAGCCCCGCTCACCGTAGAACACAAAGGTTGGACTAATGGCCGAAAACCCCGTGAAGCCCGAGGAAAAGTCTTGAGGGAATATGAGTGAAGGTTGATATAGGTAGCAGACCTCAATAATCATATGGAGTCCAATCCCCCTGAAGATGAGGTTTGGACCGAGTATTTAATTACTCGTAAAATCCAATACTTGCAAGCCTATCGTCAAACCATCGGAAGAGAATATGATTCCAATTCACGCCATTGGGACACATTGGCTGAAAGAGAATGGAAAGTTATTGAAGAGAACTTGCACACAGGTTTTGGTGTAGCCGATGCAGTTAAAAGACAATTAGGTGAAGATTTTTTTGAAAGAAAATTAGCCGAGATGGAAGTAAATATTGTATCTCATGAGGTAGAATATGTAGACTATGAAACTAATTCAATACCCATATACACTATTTCAGACTTCATTATGTTGAGCAACCAAGGTATTTTCCGAGCCGATATTTTTGCCATAGACAAAGAACGCCGTTGGGAGAAAAAATGTGTCGCTTCTGTGTTAGAACACGGATACGAAAAAGATGGATACGCACCAACTAACGACATAATGTATATAGTTTTCAGGAGACCTGCATATGAATAATAACGACCAATTTAATGAATTAGTATCTAACGATATTTTGTCTACCCGATTTATGATTGGTGTATTAGTGATGGTAGAAATTATCATTCAAACATTTTCATTGCTGGTTCAACCCACAGATTGGTGGACTTGGCAGTTGTTAGGATTCATTACGGCTACCAATTTAGGCGCAGTATTGTTAGCAATTCAGGCGCAGCGACAAACGGATAGAATTAGCAAAACCTATCGGGCAGTATTTACTCCCAATTTTTATCGCACCATGAATACCATTTCATCATTAGATGGATTGATTCGTCAGGAAGCGTCTAAAGATGGGCGTTCCATGGATGAAGAATTACAAGATTTGGCTCCGAAACTATATGGCTTTGCCAGAAAATATGTAGATGTTAAGGCTATTGAAGAAGGCATCGCACCTCCTGAAGTAGATGTAGCACCAGCCCCCGAAGTTGCTGATGAATCAGAATTATTTAGAGATTGATAAGTGAAGAGATATTATGGACAAAGTCTGGAAAGAATTGATTTTTACCTTTTGGTTAGCCTTTTTGGGTGCCATGATTTGGGTCACAGTCATCTTAAAAGACGGCATGGTGCCGCCCAATGAGGTTTTAGTAGATATGACCCGACACTTGGAAAGTTATGCTGCCTGGTTTTTTGTCATAGATTTACTGGTAGGAATACTATTATTGAGGTGGTCGTGGCTCTGGTGGAGGGCTAAAGCCCGATTTGAAGCGATAGATTGAAATAGCAAGAAGAACCAATCTGACATAGGAGATTAACCAATATGGCAAATCAAGACCCGCAGCCAGAAGTCTATACCACTGTTCACGATTTCAGTGTCGCAACATCAAGTGGAACGCAGAGTGCTGTCTCAATTTTCACTAATCAAGCAAATAATGAGGAAGTGCGTGTTTATGCAGTGGCTGTTGATTTTACTCTGATTGACGCAGCAGGAAACCAAATTACCAGCACAACTGACCCGAAATTCACTATGCCCACAGATTTTACTATGGCTTTGAGTGTTGGTCCGAACAACATCCCATCCAATGCTTTTGATATTGCTTGGATTTACGGACAACAAGACCAAACCATGAGTTTCACAGTTCCAGTGATTGTGCTTTTCCAACAACCTCTTAAGATTAACCTTACCGCTAACTCAGGTGTTGCCGCATTTACTTACAACGGAACTACGGTGGCTACGATTCGTGCCAAGATTTCGCTTATCTCCGAACTTTCTATTCAGAAGATTGCAGCCCGTCGTGTTGCTTGAGGAGGGATAAAATATGGCAAATCAAGACCCTGAACCAAAGATTCTGACCACGAATCACGATTTTTCTGTTCCTGCTACCAACGGGACATCTAATATCGCTACCATTTATACCAATCAGGCTAACAACGAAGATGTCAGGATTCACGGTTTTGCAATTGATATTGTCCCTCTTGATGCTGCGGGCAACCAACTGAAAACCGAAACCGTAACTAATCCTTACTATTACAACAGTGTGGCTCCTAACACCTCTCCTTTCGGAACATTCACAGATTTTGATGTGGAAATTCTGGTCGGAGGCAACCGCATCCCAACTAATGATATTTCTATCCAGCGATTGGTAATGCCAGGTGATGCAAATCAGCGATACATTACTTTTACCAGCCCAGTTTTAATCCTGTTCCAACAACCGCTTCAAGTTTCTGTTTCCAATAACGCCGCTATTGCTGCACACGATATGGTTAGTGCAGGAACAGATGTGGCTACGGTTCGTGTCAAAGTAACACTTATTGGCGAACTTGAAATTCAAAAGACCGTCTATTGAACCGAAGGTTCAAATAGCAACAAGGGTTATTATATTGTATGATGCGCCGTCAGGTTTATGAGTGGAGAGGTTTGATTCCCTCTACTACCTACCCGACACCATATGTTCTTAACCAAGACCCCATTTTGACTTTATCTCCTGCGATTCCTGCGTGGGGAACTCATGCTAATGCCCAAGTAGACATTTTTGTCGGAGGATTGGGCAACAATTTAGACATTCCTGGCTATGTTAAAGCGACTCAATTTATTGTTATTGATGAACTCTCACTATGGCCTCCTGCCGCCAGTGCCAATATTTGGGTAGAAACCACCCAGTATTTTCAACAGCCTGATAATGTAGTAGGCCCTGGAATTTCAGGTAACGCCTCACCCTATGGCCCATCCCCAGGATTGCGTTATGGACCTCAATCACTTAGCCCATCTTTTTACCTCAGCGACACTCCGATGTATGTAATTCCTGGTCAGACTTGGGGAGTGTATTATTCAATCAATCAATTGCAACAGACGATGGTGGCCTATGACGCACAAACATCAGGCGTAGCCACCAGAAGTTGGGATTATTCCGTCACCACCGCTATTAACGACGAAGATGGAGATATATGGATTCCCAGAGTTTATCTGGAGTATGTTTTATTTGATGGTTCTGATGCACTGATAGCCAATTTTTTAATGAAGCAGAATATTCCTGTCAATGTGAAAACTGTTCAAGCGCACAAAAGAATGATAATTCGCAACAAATTGATGGCAGATATTTCGGAAAGAAATGAATACGAAGCGGCTTTAGAGGATGTTCCCAGGAGGTTGAGTTGATGATTCGCAAACAAATATATTTGTGGGAACTAATTCCTGCGGCAGACGGAAGTAACCTACCTAATCCTGCCAACCAATTTTCTATCTTTACCAGCGGCTATGGTAATGAGATTACCGAAACAGCCATGGTCCGAGAAGACCATTTCGTTGTGATAGATGATTTTGGAAGCACCCCAGGAATTTCAGCCGCACCATTAGTAACTCTGGGAAATATTCTACAATGGCGGCCCAATGGCTTTGTTCAGATAGTAATCAACAGCACACATTATTATCAAAACCCTGAAAACATCAAATCTTGGGGCGTTTCAGGAGATTCATCAGCATTTCCCAAAGATTTAACCTCTAACTATGGTTATTTGCTGCAACCAGATGTTTATGTCAGACCGTTTCAAACTTGGGACATCCGATATGCCATCCTGAATGAATATCCCACAGGAACTTGGGCTCTCTCCAGACCTGCGGCTCGTGTTTTTGTTCAATATTGGACTTTTTCAGGCTCTGATGCTTTGATTTGTGAGCAATTGCTATCGCTGGGTATTGAAGTAAGTGTAGATAATGTAGAGTGGTTCCGCAGACAACTATTATTGAGTCGTGGATTAGACACCAGTTCTTGGGAGTGGTATTTAGCCACATCTACACAATACTGGAAAGAACAACGGGAAGCACAAAAAATGGCTCCCAAACTTGGCTTAACCTTAAATAACAGGAAGGACCAAAAGTAATTATAGGTGATTTCATGCCGTCAGGAGATACCAACGATAACATCCGTGGGCTCAAACGAGCCTACCGTAAGAAGGCTTTCCAAACAGGATATTCACTGAAAGGAGATGCAGTTAATTCAACTCCTGTTCCTTATTCTTCATACAGCACCGAAACTTCGGTTGCTACCTCTCCGCAGCGAGTTGGAATTGACCCTTCAACCTATAAGCGTCCAGTTCGCCCCGCTATGGAAAATCTGATGTTGCACCCTAACAATGTCAATTCAGAGAATTATCCGTGGCATTTGGTTCCGAAAAGCAATTCTGCGAATGTTATTCAACGCCAAGTAGTTTCTCTCACAGGATTAGCAGGAGGATTTTTAGATGCTGGAGAATATATTGATGCCGTAGTTATCAATGTCAATGATGCTCGTGTCTTGGGAACTCAAAGTTGGGTCGGCGGCTCACCTGCTGCATCTGCACTTCCTGATTCTACCGTTCCAACCTTTCCGTCTACTGCATCCACTTCAGTTGGTGGTCAGGTCTTTACTCCGAACTCCGTAGGAACTCCTTCTGGGGCTCGTAGCGGCGGAGGTTTGTTCACAGGAATTACCACCACAGGAACTTCCACGGCCACTGAAGCAGGTCGTAAGAATGAACTATATTTAGTTTCTCGCTTTGGACACACAGAACCTACTACTAATGGTGCTTCAACCGTTAGGTATCAAATCTGGGTAGACGGAGAACTACTTTTTGAATGGGACGATTTCCAATGGAGCGTAGTTGTTCCACAATCCGACCAATGGAAGTTTGAAATTCCTCTGGTGGTAGAAAAGCAAGTTGTATTCCGTGTTATCAATACTGGTGCAGTTGCAGGTGTTGATACCCTTACAGGCAATGTTCAAGCAGTGTTCGTTGGATGGTCTGAGCAACAAACAGGATTCACTGATACTGGACGACAAGCCTTAGAGGGCGGTGTCTGATAGTATGGTGACCCACTATGGCTGAAAAGTTTTCTGGGACAGGATTTGCAGGTCGTCCTCAAATCAATTTATCAGCAGGTGCTGGTGCTGTTGCAGGAGATACAACCTTAGATGGCTCACAAGAAATTAACTTGGTAGCAGGGTCTAATATTACTCTCACAGGAAGTGACCCTAACACCATTACTATTCAATCGTCAGGAGGCGGAGGTGGAGGTGGCTCAATTGGAGGCACTATTCAACCCACACAAGTGGCCTACGCCACAGCATTAGATACTATTGGGGGCAAAAATGACTTTTCTTTTGATGCCACCAGCAACATTTTAAGCATCACAGGCTCAGGGAGCCTATCTATCAATGATATGAATCTCACTACTCGTTCTCAAACCACTACGGGAGCCGCAGTTTCCAACATAGATTCTTGGGGCTTTGGCAGTTATCGCTCAGTAAAATACATTATTCAAGTAGCCGACACCACCGCAGGAGAATATCAGACCTCAGAATTATTGGGCGTTCATGATGGAACCACAGGATATGTAGTAGAATATGGCACCATCTTTAGCGATGCACCATTAGGAAGTTTTAATGGTGTAATTTCTGGGGCTAATTTTGTTTTACAATTCACCCCAGGCTCTGCCAACAACCACACCGTTAAAGTAATTCGGTCGTTGCTTAGTTAGACAAGTTTATATAACAAAAACCAGAATAGTAGTATATGGCACAACAAGCGTTCCGCTTTACCCAAGCCACCGATGGAACAATTACTATTGGTTCGGGCGGTGCCATCGCAGGTGCCACCACCATTACAGCCACTGGTTTGATTACAGGTGCAGGATTAGATGCAAGTGCAGGAGGTCTTGTTAATGCAGGTGCAATCGCAGGAGCCACTACTGTCAATGCTTCAGGAGCAATTACTGGTGGTAGTTTCACCGACGGGACTCTCACTATAAATGCAGGAAGTATCACCAATGCCGTTTCAGTCAATGCTTCGGGCGCAATTATTGGTGGAAGCCTTACTGATGGACAACTCAACATTACGGGCGGTGCAATCACAGGAGCCACCACCATTACAGCATCGGGACAAATTGCTGGTGTCGGTGTGTCTGCTGGAGCAGGAGCATTAACTGGAACAGGAGGCTCAACAGTTTCAGGAGCCATGGATTATTCAGGAGCCACAGATTTCACTATTGGTGCATTTGCCCTACCTGTCACAGACGGTTCTGCTAATCAAGTGCTAAAGACCGATGGTGCAGGAACTGTAACTTGGGAAACTGATGCAGGAGCCTCAACACCTGGAGCCGCAGGAGATATTTTGCTATCAGATGGTGGCGGAGGATTCTCCGTAGATGCCTCATTTAATATTGATACCACTAACGAATTATTACAAATCGGTGCAGGAGGTTCAGTCTATGGTGCTTTCAAGAGCAACACCACTACAATTTCGTCAGGTTCGGCTACCTCTATTGACACTTTTGCAGGTTCGGCATACAAGGGTGCTAAATATGTGATTACTGCCTTTGATGCCACCACCTCAGAATCACAAACCACCGAATTATTAGTTACTGCCGATGGTGCAGCCAGTAGTTTCGTTCCTTTTGCTGATGTATTTACCAGCGCAGCACCTTTGTTCACCGTAAATGTCACCTCCGCAGCCAGTCCAGCCGTTCAATTGACTCGCACAGGGTCAAACAATCTAACTGTCCGATTTATGCGGCAGACTATTGCTTGATAACCTAACATTCAAATAGTAGCAACCACCCATAAATTATATGGGTGAACAACCATTCCGTGTTAAAGATGTGACGGCATCTGATGAGGTCAAGGTAGGTTCTAATAAATTATTTATCAATAACGCTGCGGTTACCAGTTCTGCTGCGGAGTTAAATCAACTTGATGGCATAACTCTCGGAAGTGCTGCTCAAGCCGACACAGGAGATTTTGCCACTGCTGCACAAGGAGGTGTAGCCGATACTGCCGTGCAACCTGGAAATCCCGTTTCACTTCTTGCCAATGACGCAGGATATACTGCTAATGCAGGAACTGTCACACAGATTGCCGCAGGAACAGGTTTAGATGGAGGAACTATTACTTCAAGCGGAACTATTGCCTTAGCCAATACTGCGGTTACCGCAGGAAGTTATACAAGTGCTGACATTACCGTGGATGCTCAAGGAAGAATTACTGCCGCAGCAGATGGTTCGGGTGGAGGCGGAGGTGGAATCTCTATTGGTGATGCCGTCGGTAGCGGAACCTCGGGTTCAATTTTATTCGTAGATGCTGGAACAAATCTTGCACAAGACAACGGAGAATTGTATTGGGATAATACCAATAACCGACTTGGTATCGGAACGGCTACTCCCTCGCACAATCTTCATGTTAGCAACACTACGCAAGACCCGACCATACCACTTTCTCGCTTTGAAACCAATGAAGCCAACATTCTTTTCAATTTCTACGGCGGAATAATGATGCAAAACAATGAGTTCGGGGGTGGCGAACCAGTAGAAGCCTTTAGGTGGCAAATGCAACAAAGAGATGGAAACAATGTGGACCCACCTAACGGACCTTTTGATATTTCTTATGGTGATGGTTCTTCAGGGTTTGTTGGAGCCAGCGATACCATTTTTAGAATTACAAGTGGCGGAAATGTCGGTATTGGATTAGGCTCCAGCGACCCATCAACCAAACTTCATGTTTCAGGCACCATCCGTCAAACCAATTCCACGAATGCGGTTTTGGTTTCAAATGGAAACGGTGATATTAGTTCGGCCAGCAACCTGCAAGATGTAGCCTATCTTAATGGAACTTTCGTTCCGCCAGCGGCTCCACCAACACCTGTTCCAGCCTTACCCGATTGGGAACAACCTGCTCCTTTGAATCCCGCAGGTTGGATACAAATTGATATAGGAATGGGTCCGATGTATATTCCTGTTTATCAGTGAAGTAAATGATAAGATTGATATAGCAGCACAGCCCAATATTTATTATGGCAAATGGTTATTCAGGACAAGGCGGGGCAGGAAGTCCAACTATCAAGACATCTGCTGATGGCGGAACTGTTTCAGGTCAAACCACGATTACTCCTGACCCGACTCTAAATTTAGTCGCAGGAGCAGGAATCACACTTAATGGAACTACCAGCAACACAGTTGTAATTTCATCCAGCGGAGGTGGAGGTGGCTCAGGAACAGTTACCGAAGTAGCCACAGGAGTCGGATTACAAGGAGGCCCAGTTACTACCACAGGAACTATTGCTCTTACCGATACCGCAGTTACACCAGGAGTTTATACCAACGCCACCGTTACTGTAAATCAAAAAGGAAGGATAACTGCCGCTTCAAGTGGGACAGGAGGAGGTGTGACACTTTCAGGCAGCACCAACAATACCATTTCCACCGTCACAGGTGCTAACGCCCTACAAGGAGAAGCCAATTTGACTTTTGACGGCACAACTATGACAGTCACAGGCAATTTGTCCGTCGGAGTAGACCCATCCAGCACATTAGGATTTATGGGAACAACCCCTGTGGCGCAACAAAACGCAAATCCATATGGTGCCAATCCAACCGACCCCTCAAGTTTGGCTGCCTTATCTGCAACTGCTGACGGGAACTTCAATGACATCCAATCCTCACTCAATTCAATCATTACCGCACTCCAACAATACGGATTGTTAGCATGATAAGGGTTAAATAGGTAGAACCGTAGTGAATAACTATGCCCGAAGTAACGCTCACCACTCAACAGTGCGAGTTTCTTTACAACTTGCTGGATAATGTCAATCTGGCAGGTCGGTCTGCTATCCTGATTGTTAGCGGTATTTTGGAACAAATTACACCCCATCTTTCCGAGGCTGTCTTGAACCCCGAAACCAAAGCAGACGAGTAAGAACTTAAATAACAGTAGCGACCCATATTAACCATGATAGATGGTTCTAAAATCATTGGGCTCGGAGCCGTCATGTTAGTAGCAGGGCGAATTTTGTCTTTTACTACCTATTCCAACAGCAGCCCCTCAGTTTCTACGGCTGGCCTAACACTTTTGTTATTGGGAGGTGCAGATATGGCTTATGAGAAGAAAACTTCCAATTCCGAATATGAGAATCTCTATTTAGAAAACACCCCCTCTGAAGAAGTAATTGATGAAATGTCAGGTTTGGGTCTGGAGGCTTAGAATTGTCACTCCCTACTCCTATCAATTGGTTAGTAACCAGTGCCGAGATTGAAAGATTAGAATCGGAAAATCAGATGCTAAAACTGGCTATCTCCTCTGCCATTAGTGGAACCGAACAAGGTCTGGATAATATATTAGGAGATATAGAACAGATACAACAAGCCGCTGAAGGGCAGTTAGCGGCATATCGTCAAGGTATTCGGCTGATTATTGAATCATTAGAAACTATTATCGGTGCCGCAGCCAATGTAGGGATAGAAATGGATGGCATACAGGTAACTCCCACCGCTCCACTACAAGTGATGGTAGATACTGTCCGAGAATCTCCGCTGATGCGAGATTAACCATACATAGAATTATTGGTATCATCCTTGAAAGCCGCAGGTTTTTTCTCTTCAGTAGCCGCTTTAGCAACCTCTACAATGGCTTTGAGGGTTTTCTTGATTTCAGTCATTTCCGAATGCAACAAATCATTCATTTCCAAAACCTCAGATATTTTTGAGAACATCATTTGCATGGTAATGTCTTCTACCACATCAGGTGAATCGTTGTTTCCGACAGATATATCGTCGGGCAATTCTGACATAGTGTTTATTTGGTTTTGCTGCTATTTGAACCTTCGGATGAATCGCTCTCAGGTAATGGTAATTTTGATTGACTCAGAATATTTTTATCTTCAAAGGTATCTTTTACCCAGCGACTAACTTGCTCATACAATCCTGCGGTATAATCATCAGCCCCGTAGCGATTCACTAATTCAGCCATGAGTTTATCATACTTAGCCACTGAACCATGCGTCACCGTCAGAATAATTTTACCATCACAATAAATCTGCTCAGTTTCGCCCGAAAATGGATTCTGTTTAGTTTCCAGAATAGTCATACAGCGACCCGAAATAGGTGGACGACGGTATTTACCACCGCACTTAGGACAACGGACTTTTTGTTGCCCATAGGCTCTGAGATTACCCCTCATATCCCGAATCAAGTGTCGTTGAATCAATCGGGAGGACTGTTCTTTATTATCTACTGATTGCAAGCAATCTCCTAAAGCAAATTGAGCCATGGTTTTCTGTCGCATAGAGTCCAGAGTGTTGTAAGGGTTGTTGGCTGGCCCTTCGCTGCAATCTCGTGTGTCGTGAGTAAATTTCTGGCCGACATACTGCAAGTCTGTGCCTAACACCGACTCCACAATGGTTACTCCTGCGGCTATGGCTGCTTTAGCAGGTGGTGGGACCAAATCTCCGTCTTCATCTTCAATGCCTTGAGTTAATTCATAGAACTCCAACGGATAGTGGTCTACAATCTCTACATTCAAGGCTTCCTTATCAATTTCGGACGGCACAATCTTGGTAGTTAAAATCAAGGGAGCATCCATTTGCCCGCCTCGGTGTCCTGGCAAGAATTTTTTACTAAAGTTAATCAATCCATCCAGCAACAATAATACTGCGTCAATGTCTCCATCACAATTACGGCGTTTGGCTGCGTGATAATAATGATGTCCATAATGTCCTTTCACATCAGCAAACCCAATAATTCGTGCCAAGATTGCTCCGCTGGTGTGAGGGGCAATACCCATCACATAATGTCCAATCAAGTCATTAACCGTATCACAATTGTAATAGGGCTCTAATTCATACATAGAGCCTAACAAGTCATCCATATAATTTGCCGTAGCCAGAATTTTCTCTGAGCAATTCTGAGGCAACACCACATCTTGTGGTCTCAACTCTAAAACATCGTCCAGAGTTAAACAGTCATATCCTAATTCTTGCGCTTGTTCCACTGTCATCCCAATTTCTCTGGGTCGGAAGTGAGTCATGGTAATGTCCACCATGTCAAAACGAATTGTTCCATCTCGGAACATAGAAATTCCATGCTTGTATCTTAACACACCCTTGAGAGGATGCTCAGGGATTTTCTCCGAACTGGTGATTCCTTTTACACCTTTGATTTTTCCATCAGCAATCGCCGCAGATTCCAAGGCCGACTCATACAAATCTTTAATTCCAACCTTATCCCACTTCAATCCGACGAAACGAGTTTCGGCTCCACAACAAACACCCCAGATAGTTGCTTCCTCACAAACATCACACATACGCCACCCAGTTTCTACATCTTCTTGCTGGTCAGCCGCAGTTCTTAGTAGTCTTTGACTACCCACATTGAAGCCCACAGGGAAGTTGCAATGAATCGGAGGTTTCATTTCTCGTAGTTTGCTTCCTTCGGGTTTTCCCATTCGCCCGCCGATACGGATAGAAATAGGATTTTCAATTGGAAAATTGTAAAAGTTTCGGATAACTCCCAATGCTGAACCGTCCGAGTCAGAATTAAAATCCAATTGAGATTTTGAATTCCAGAGATTCAAAAGTAACTCCGATTTGTCCCCAGATAAACACCGATTAACATCAACATCAATGTTGAGCCGATAAATGATTTCTAATACATCTGGCTCCACTTGCGCCAGACCATCAGTGATTGTCATACCTTGCAACAGAGTCTGCAATTCTTCAGGAAGCAAGTCACTATAATGAGCAATATACTCAGGAGCCATCGGGATATTAAATTTCTGGGACTGATTTAATGCTTCAGAAAATGTTTCTGGATAAGTAAGTTCTTCTTTACTTACAACTAACTCGTGCCATTCGTGAACATAAGGGCTGGGTGCTAACGGATGGTTATTTTCCAAGAACTCACCCACAGGAACCAGAATTTCTCCCAAATCCCAAACACGAGCAATATTCCATTCTTCTTCCGTCGGGACTGCATCTTCCAAATCATCCATTTCTTGTATGCGACGAGCCGAACCATCGGTAAATTCTACATATGGCCCTTCAATAGAATCGCAAGGAGTTACCACAGTGGCTTTTCCAGGACGCTCATATTTCATTTGAGTCCCAACAATGAGGAAACTACCTACGGCTCTCATAGAGGCTGGATGGATAGCAGTAGTGGCTAATCCTGCCAATCTACTACGGCCATATCGTAGTCGGAAACCACCACGAGCCATTGGGCGAGAAAAGATAGGACGACCTGCTAAAATATCGGCCAAGAATTTGTAGTTAGGTTCAATAGATGCTTTCTTAGCATCCGAATCTCCCTTGCTGGTAAATTGCTTTAGCCAATCCCATTCTTTGAATCCCAATGCTTCCGTGTATTTCAAAATCTTGGGAGCCTTCAATACCAAACCCTCACACATAACCAGCAGCATCCCTTCTCGGACTTTGTTGGTTGGAACACGAGGTAAATCACGCTGACCTGAGACTTCATTACCTACACCTTCACCATCAATATACACAGGACAGTTGTAAGCAATAATCTCCAATTGTGGATTGGAAGGTCGGTATTGTAGGCCACGAGCATATTTACTGACTTCTTCTTTGTATCGTTCAGCCTCTTCAAAAGTAATCTTAGGAGGGACTAACCCGAACTCACGACGGATAATATCACCAATCAGCACCGACAAGGCTTGACCTGTGCCACCTGCACTTCGGATAGGCCCTGCAAAGTTGATGGCTAATGATTTGCTACGGTCTTCATTCATGACAATACGACACGATACCACACCTTCTAAGGGAGCCACTAAGATTCCTTCAGTCAATACTGCTAATCCTGCACACACTCCATGATAGATACACAATGCTCCGAAAGTGTCGTCTTTGATGATTCGCTCATTATCAGAGAATTTTTGCAGAGTTTCTTCATAGTCTAATTCAATATCTTCGGAGTAGTTCAGAATCATCCCAGTTCCATCGCAAGTATCACAACTCACAGTTCGTCTTCCCTTTTTGACGACTTTTTCTCCACCGCAAGAATCACATTTATTTTTGATACCATACAACCATGATTCCGCAGTAACGATTTTAGCAATATCCAGAGCCACCATTTCACGGTTTCCATCGTGTGATTCGGTTAGCGCACGAATCTGTTCAGCAGTTCTACGAGGGTGTAAAAATTCCAGTAATTTCTGGCATCGGTCTGCCAAATCAAACGCTTGAGGTATTTCCACTGTGATTCGTGGGTCATATCCTTTGGCTCGGGCAGCATCAGCGATTAGGTATGCAGCATCAGCGTCAGCGTTTAGACGAGATATGTATTCATCATGCGTCCACTGAGTCATGCCTTTTAGTAGTTGCATCACCTATTTAACTAATCTCTATTCATAGGGTTGATAATCGTCGGTATAAGTTTGCGGGTCCCAATAGCCACCACCACCAGTTAGTTTTTTCATGTAGGCTTCAACTCTTTTTTGTTTTGCTTCCAACTCCGCCTCTGAGAGTTGCACAGAATCATCAATTATTTCTTTTAAAGTTTTAACATCACTACTTACTAATTTTAAGTAGCCCCACGAACCCTCAACCAATTTATTACCATCATATTCACTCAACATAGTAATGAGTCCATCGCTTTCAAAAGGCTCCCACCTCAATTCACCTATGTCATCACCATGATTCATTCTCATAAGATGTATAATTTCTGCTTGGGCGTGTTCACGAGATGGAGCATAAAAAAAATCCCTACCAAGGTTCGGGTAACTTCGTGAAAAAGTCCATAGTAATGCGGGTTTTCTAATCCAATTTATGATATTCACTTAGTCACCCCACATTTTTTACGGTGGCTATTGAGTGAGGCTTGATTATAAGCCACAATCATTTCATCACAATCGGGACACCGAACCTTCAGACCATATTTTTCTAAAGTGATTATCTTTTGACTTTTCTGAGATTCTGTCTTTTCAGTATAGAAGCACCCATAACAATACCATTTGGTCCCCGTTCCTGTGGATTCACGATAGAATAAATCTTCTTGTCCACAGCGAGGACATCCTTGTTCACCATTGACATTAACTTTGGAGTGGTTTCGCAGCATAGAGGCAATTTTAGCATCAACGGTTGGAAATTCTGGGCGAGTTTCTGGACGCAACGAACCCCAGTCATCTTCAGCCTCCCACTCTACATCATCGCCCCAGTCATTTTGGTCTTTCGCTGGTTTTTCTTTTTCCCAATCAACCTCTTCCCATTCGGTTTCGGACTCCCACATTTGCCAGTCCACCGTAGCAATCATGTCATTAAAATCTTCGGCCCAATGATAATCTTTCGGCATAACCAATCCGCTATCATGGCTGTAAATCCAAATTTCTACATAGTTGCTACTAAATCTGGTTAGAGCATGGTGATGACTCATACGATTTAGGTCATCAATAATTTCCAATACCCTCCATACCTGATTATAGGTTAAGTCTGACATTTTGCGATACAAAGCATAGCCAAAAGAATCTGATTGTGGAATGGTAATGATAGATTCCCTCCAATCGGGTGGAGCGTCTGCCTCAATCTTTTCAGGGTTTTGTTCAGAAAATTCTACGCCTGTTGCTTCCTCATATGTTTCAGAGCGATAGTTTTTGACTACGGCACGAATGTCGTCACTGTAACGAGCGTTTTGCTTTCCTGCCTTGGTAGCGGCTTTCTTTTGTTGCTTGGCTTTGGAGTATAATCCTTTGTCTTTGAGTGCCGCAACTGCTTTGGCAGGGAAATATGGTTCGCCAGTAGTAGATGACTTCTTTCCTGAAGCCGTTCCCCACTTTTGTTTGCTCCATTTACTGAGATTATCTTGCGATTTAGTTTTCTTACCCTTGTATGAATTCAAACCTTTTTTATCACAAGCAGCCTCGTATTGTCGTTTCAATTCTTGGGACTTACGAGCCGACCATTGACCCGCCTTGGTTCCCATGATGGCTTGTTTCTTAATTTTATTCTTTAATCTTCTGCGAATCTTGGCTTGTTCCACTCCATAAGTAGAGTCATAATCATCTTCCGCAGCGAAAAGAGGTTTGCTAATCTCCTGCGGATTGACCCATTCAGGAGGGATGTCTTCTGATACAATGCTTGACTGTGGCACTCCACCATAAAATTCAACCTCACGATGCACGATGTCGTAAGCAAAAACCAGCCCCTTCATATTGATAACAATTCTGTTAGGAATCAGTTCCTTTTTATTTAAGAGGTAGATTGCTGGTCTCTCCGAGAATTGAGGCATTTTCTCTATGTTTTCAAGAGGCCCAAATGCACTTACTACTCCACTATTATCTCTGGGCAATCCCATTAGCCCCCACACCCCTGATAGATTTCGCTGTTCGGCACGATTGAAAGATACTTTATTAGAAGCCAACATATTCCTTCCAAAAATTATTTTAGAAGGTCCATAAATGGTTCTTACTGCATACACACCATCACAATTGATGCGAAATAGATTGCTGTTTTCGGGTGCATCAGTTAATGATTTACGCCTCCATTCCTCTCTGTGCCAGGGATTTGGTTCGTATGGTTTAAACAACCCATATTCTTCAATTTCTTTTTTTGAGTTAAGGTCAATAATGGGAATTTCATCTTCGGCTTCAAAAGCAGGATACATAAAGAAATCATTTTCAAACTCAAATCCAATGACTTCCTGGCCCCAATCATCTTTCTTTTGTTTCAAGAAGCGTTCTAAATCGCCCAATTTTGATTGGTAATCTTCCTCAGTAGCCCACGATGATACCACAATAACGGGTTCACTAATCACACCATCTTGCTGACTCAAATATCCTCCTGAAGCATCAACAGTAGTAAATCCTCCGAACAATTCTGAGAGTTTTTCTTGAGTTTCATCAATACGAGATTTGAAATCGCTGGCACTAATGGGTTGGTCTAAGGTAGTAGAGGGAACATACACCTTAATTTCATAGGGTGCTTCCGTAGTTTGTCCCGATAATGGCGCACCCTCAGCAGCGAAACTTCCCTGCGTCCAACTCTCAATCAAACCTTGACTTTGCATCTTTTCCCAAAAACCGATAGCATGATTATCAACATCTGTGACTTGCACAGAATATCCATCTCGGTAAGTATCATCAATAATTTCTTCTAAGTATTTGTGAGCCATTTTCTTGCCCCGCACACGCAACGATACTTCAAAGTTAGGGATAATGATGACTTCATTATCTTCATCATAAGCCACAGTAGCCCTTGAGTTCCCATCTACGGAAGTCCAATAATAAGATTCTTCGTAATCGGGCAAAGAGATGTGAGCCAGATTAGACATTGAGGTAAAACCATCATCAACATCACCATAGGCGTATTCCTCCATTTCACCATTAAATTCTTCTGCTTGAAAAGGACGGGTTTCTTTGTAGCGAGGATAATCTCTACTGCCCCAGAAATACTTACCATTCTTACGCCTCAAAGTCATGGGTTCTCCACGACGGTCAAATACCACCTGTGGTAACGATTGGGCGATTTCTGATAGCCTGTTGTCCAGATTATCTGCCCATCCTGTGACCCGATGCACACGCTTGGGTTGAGTCACTAATGTTTCCACATCACCGCTTTTGTAAATAACTTGCACACGGATAGCGTCTTTTCCCGCACCACGACTTTGATTCTGTGAACGACCATAACGGTTGATTCCAGTATAGACTCTCACAAAATGATTCGGTTGCCGAGGCAAAGGTCTTTCATAGACCCATTCCATCACAGGGCGGTTACGATAGGTTAAATCAACAGGTTGAAACCTTCTGGAACGCAAGAACGCATCCATTTCCTCCAACGGAATGGAGTAGAAGTCAGCCATAGCAATACTTTCGTATTGCTGTTATTTAAGTTATTCCTTCAATTCAGCCATGCGGTCACTCAATAGCAACAGCGCAGATGCCCAAAGTCCGACAAAAATACCGAGATTCTCATCGTGAGCGAAGTAAATAGCAATGCTACCCAAAATTGACACGAGGCTTGCACCAAGACCCATATTTTTCCAGTTCCAATTCATTCTACCATCTCCGAAAGTCGGTTGATAAGTGTGAGTTTGGTTCCCGAAACAGGCAATCCTGCTTCCTTGAGCCGTAGTTTGAGTTGTGCCACAGTAAGAGCAGACAAATCTTCCTTTAGTTCCTCAACCTCTTCTGCAACGGATTCTTTGACAGATTCCACGACATCTTCGCCAGATTCTACTGCTTCCACAGTTTCTTCAACGACTTCATCAGCAGATTCCATGACTTCATCAACGATTTCGCCAAGTTCTACATCTTTTCCAGTCAGGTCTTCTATTGCATCTTCCAAAGTATCTTCAATCTTGTCTGCAATCTTGTTTCGGTTTTTATTCCACCAGCGAGCGGCTGCGCCAGCAAGGACGACACCCACAGCACCAGCAGCAATCATAATTTCTTGTTCCATAATATCACCAGTAAGGTAATTGTATATCAGTAGTATTACCTATTTAACATTACTCAACTTCATCCAGCAAGTCGTATTCATAATTGATAGTAATCGGGTATTCTTCTCTTTCAGAATTGGTGAGGAACATCACTTGCCACAGCCCCGAAGCCACACGAGTAGAATTAGTTCCAAAATCATTGACCCAAATCCATCGCACAGGACTTACCAATCCCGACGCAGGTTCTACTCCAATCGTAACATCGGGAGCCATTCGCAAATCATATCTCTCCAAGAATTGTTCCAACCGAGTCAGCATCATAGAGCCATCTGCGGCGATTCTGCCCGCCACTCCCGCAGCCGAGGTCACATCTGCATTACCTAAAAATCTGTTGGCTAATGAAGTATTGACTTGAGAAGGTGATTCCAGATAACTACGCAAATAGTCTACAATCGGCAATCTCCAAAAGTTACCCACTTCGGAAATTGGCAAGGAGGATTCAAAATTGTTAAAATCTATCTGCCACCAAATATCTGCATACTCCGCATCAGCATCATCTGGGTCGGCATCGGGTCCCGCTTGCTCTCCTCTTCCTTGCACAGAATCGTTTAATCCAATCAAACTCCCGTGCAGGGTCATGCTATAATCTCGGACTCCCAAAAAATTAGGAGTCCAAGTGTTGCCTACTTTGACGATAACTGGACGAGGTGTGCCAGCATCATCGGGCAACATTTGATTACTGATGGTGCGAACGGTAGTGTTCAATGACTGTGCCGCACGAGTAGCAGATTCACCCGACCACATCAAAGTGAGAAACTCAGGAACTTTCTGAGCCGCAGACCTAATTATTTTCCAACGACCCGACACTCGTTCCATTCCGATAGAATTTTCTGTGAGAAACATTTTGAGTGTTCGCACCGTAGTTCCTACTGAACGAGCCGCTGCCGAGAAACTTTCGCCATTAGTGATTACTCGTGCGACCGCTATGGCAGCACGATTTGAAGCATCACGAGAGAGCATAACTATCACTACGGTTGTTTCCTATTTGAAGTTTCACTTTTTCAACACCACATATTTGCTACCATCTGGGTTGGTTTCTATGTTCACATATTTGCCTTTTTCCAACCGTTCCAAATCCTTATCACTAAATTTGCGACTCTTCATAGCACTCATGGTGGAGCGAAGGTCTTTCAAGTCCAGTTTTTCTGCGGCTCCGATAACATCTTTAATAGCGTTAAACAAGGCTTGGTCTTCTGCTGTCATTCCTGCTGCCAGTTCATCCAACGGGAAGTTTTCCATCAGAGTTTTCATAGAAATTTCCATAATAGTTTGAGCCTCTGCAATATGAGTCCACTCTACGGAAGGTGAACCATCCAATCGGGCAAAAGCCCGACACAGGTTGGTAAATTCTTGATATTTTCTCATGTCTTTTTCTGACCGAGCCAAAAACGCCTTCTTGAAAGCCTCAGTGTTCTTAAGTGTGTCGTGATAGGTAGAGCGAATTAAGCCTTTTACTTCTGCGTCCATTTGTGGGCGAATCAGACTCACTTTTCGCAAATACTCTCGGCCAAAAACCCGCCACATATTCATTTCACGCTTGACTTCAGGGTCATCAAACTTACCATTCATCGCATCCATGATTTTTTCTTCAATCAATTGTTCCGCATCTGGCCCCGAAATACTCATTTGAGTAAATATCAGAGTAAGACGAGATAGAATCTGATAGGTGTAGTCACCGAACGATTCCAGCATATCCAAATTACTGTGGGTTTCATCGTCCCAAGTTTTGGGAGGGTTTCCTAAGAACATCATATTGACGCAGCCAGGTCGGGAAATATCCAGTTGTCCTTTTTGCATCTCAAATTTGCCGTTAGCCATGACATTCATCAGTTCACCAAATACCATGCTATCCCAAGTTTGGAATTCACTCACGGCCAGTCTTTCGTGATTCATTTTCGGAATCAGACCTAATTCAATGCTACTAAGGTCGTCACCACTCATGGCCCCAAATAACCCCGCAATGGTAGACATTTTACCAGAGCCAGCAACACCCACGGGGACTAAAGGTTGGACTACTCGTTCAATCAAGTGGTCTTTTCCTTCACCCATGCTGGTAACTAATCCGATGTGGAGCAAGTCACCTTTGTTTTGTGGGCTGAGACAGTATAGCATCACGGCTTTCTTCAAGACATCGGGAGCATAAAATTCACTCCAAAGTGTTTCGTCTTTCATAAACAAGTCCAAGGGTCTTATCCGCAGTTTTTTACACAGAGCCAAAAAGTCCTGCAATTGCGAGTCAGTCATTTGAGATGTTTGATGATTCTTCATGGTATAAACATGATGAACCAGAAAAACCTTTTCACGATTAACGATGTGATAACACCCTTCAATGCCGACATTGGTTCCGTTGCGAAGCGATTCCCTTAAAGTCATCAATGATGATTCTAAAGAGTCGTTGCTATGGCCTTCTGGCACCGAAGTGCCATTATGTATCAAGCATTCAATGGCGTAATTACCATCACTAACTGTGAACCAGATACCCGTTTCGTCTGGATTGGGGCTGCGTGGATTCAGGGGTGCTGTATCCATTTTGATGCAGATTCCAGTCCCAGCATTTTGCCATGAACCGCTGATTTGACTACGGAACACGGGTTCAACACTGATTTGAAACTCAGGATAAGAATCAACCGCTGACTCAACAAATGAACGAATCTCTGTGTGAATCTTGGTCAAACCTCATCCCTCCGCCTCCAAACAAGGGTATCACCTATATCAAGTCCCGCTTCAGGGGCAAAGGACATTCCCCCAGATTTACTGAGTTCGTGCTTACGCTGGACGAGCCAGACCTCTACCCCCAAAGGAGGTGTTGTGGTGTGTGGTTTCAATGTGTGAAGCGAAAAAGCCTCACTCATCTTGCTTGAGTTGGTCTGCGTGGACTTCAGGAAGAGAGTCACGGTCAGCCGCCCCACGGAAGATTGCGAAGAATTGCTTGTAGTCACGGCCAGTTTTCTGGGACTTTTCCATGCGTCGTAGCCAATCAATGGTCACTGGAAGAGAAACATCTTCGTTGTTTGCGACATTGTCGTTGAGGAAGCGTTGGAAATCGTTCTGCTCATAGGAAGAGAGCCAGATTGTGATACGGCGGCCTTCTGGAGCCTCGCCATCATTACCTGGTGCAACCATACGGACAGCGGTGCTGACAGAACCAAGAGGGGATTCAATACCATCGGTGTATCCTTCAAGTGTGTATCCCTTGTAGACATGGTCCATTTCTGGCTTGAATGTCTCGTAATTAACCAAAGCACGAGTTGGTCGCTCTGGTTGAAGTTCTTTTAGTTCCGTTAGGAAGGCTGCTACATCTGTGTTTGTGTTTTCATTGCTCATATTTTTTCACCTTTTTTTATTTTTGTGTTTGTTGCCCGATTGTTGTTGGGGCTAATATTCCATGTGTGACACTACCTATATAAGAAAGAACTTTTGACATTAAGTTCATATATGCAGTGCCTCATGTGCGGGCGTTCTATCTAAAGAAAAGTCTGTGCTAACCTCAAAGTTGATATACCCGTTGCACAAATTGAAATAGCAAAACAAACAAAGAGAAAATATGTCTGAAGATGATATGGATATTCACTTAGAATTGGATGAGCGAGCGCAGGTTATTGCCGAGGCCACAGGACGCACCAAGGAATCTGTTTTAGAAGACTTGCTGGATGATGGTATAGTCAATCTTTCCAATGAAGAAAAATCTGAGTCATTAGTGGAGCAACTCAAAGAAGCCGCAGAGTTAATTTCCACAGTGCAGCAAATCAATCAACAAGTTTCTGACAACACAGTTCTCAATGGAGGGGTCAATAAAACTGAGGTTGCCGTGGAGACAACTTTGGAAGGAGATATTGTAGACAGGGCTTTGGAATCAGTGCAGAGAAAAGCAGAGAAAATCAAAGTTATTTTAGCCGTAGTAGCCCCAATTTTGCTGTTACTCACAGGAGGTGTAGGGATAGATTATTTTATGGGCGATGATGCTCAAGGCAGTTCAGGCGAAGAAATCTGGGGTTGTATGGCTTTTGATGCTGATAATTTTAATCCAGACGCAGAGGTTGAAGATGGTTCTTGTTACTGGGAAAATCCCCCCTGTAATTCACAATGGTATTATGATGAATATGGATATATTGATGGAAGCAATTTAGAAGTAAGGTTCGCTTTCCAAGACAATTCTGAGTGCGACATAGAGCATTTTGGAGGACACTTCATTATCACTTTGTTTGAAGACGGAGGCCAACAAGACCAAGTATTTATCCGCAACATAGATTTCGTTAATGGTATTAGCATGGAATATACTTTTGAAGATTTAGCCGAAGGCACTTACCATTACCGAGTAGAGTTCCATGTAGTAGAGTGTGAAGACGGCTCTTGTGAACACGGCGATGAATACTACTTACCGACGAGTCAAGTATATTATATTGAATCACAGGATGAGCCCGAAGAGTGTGATGCGTATCTTATCAACGAACAAGCCTACTTATTAGAGTCTGATTCCGAACAAGACGCTGTTAGAATCAGTGCTGATGTAGACTTGGTAGACGAAGCCGAGAATTGTGATGACGAACAATTTGAAATCACTTGGGCATTGTATCAAGACAGTGTGGTAAAATATGAACACCAGACTTTTGAAGATGGTAAAGTTACTGACCCCGATGGTGCAGATTACACCACTCATACTTGGGATGGAGTTGAGGACGGAAACTATGAGCCCAAAATTGTGTTGAGACTTAACGGAGAGGTATTAGATGAAAAATGGATTGCTCACACCATTTCTATTGAACCTGAAAAAATCTGGGGATGCACTGATTCAGAAGCCACTAATTTTAGTCCAGAGGCTACTGACGATGACGGTTCTTGCGAATATCCTCCTGCGGAACCTTGTGAGGTAGAAATACATAATCATTACCGAGGCCACATAGCCGAAGATGAGGAACAGGATGCTATCGTAGTGGCATTTAAGTTAGTTCCAGAAAACTGTGAAGACGAAACTATCTTGGTAGAAATTGATTTATTCCAAAACGGATATGCGGCTAATTATACTTGGGAAACCATGGTAAGTGGTGACAATGAGGTTGATGTATCTCACATTTTTGATGGTGTGGCTGTGGGTAACTCTTGGATTCCTATGATTACAATCACGCACGATGGCAACCAATTAGAACAGGTTAATTTCTGGGGAATTGATGTCGTAGCACCCGAACCCGAAGCGTGTGAAATCAACCTTTATTACATAATGCTTCAAACGAACTCAACCCATGCAACCGTCGCTTATGATTTAGATTGCGGGTATCAAGAAAATGAACTTGAGGGTTACAATGTTTCCGTTCAATTCTTAGTCTATGATATAAATTCATCTAATAACACCGACCAACCGCTTGTTTGGGACACTACGCTAAATTATGTTCAAGGTTGGGAATATGATAATAATTCACTTTCTTTGACCAATTTTACTTCAAACAATACCACACATTATGATTTCTATTGGTATGCTACCTGGACTGATGAAAACGGAGATGTGCAGTTCATTGAAAGAAAATGGCTCAACCGTGAATTGAGTTCATAGGTGATACCATGATTAAAAGGTTGGAATGGACTTGTGTTTGTGGCTTACTGGGTCGTTTAGTTGGGACTCCAGAATTAAATTCAGAAGGCTTGCAACGAGTCAGGTTTTTATGTGCTTGCCCATCTCCCGCCCCTGATTGGGAATTTTACCACCAACAATCTTAAATAGCAAGTAGGGGTTATAATTAGTATGCCTGTTCAAGACGGAGACCAAGTTTTGGGTATCAACACCTCTACGGGAGGTGAAGTAGTTGTAACTATTCCTCCTACATCACCATCTATCCGCCCTATTGTCGCTGACCCTGATTATGGGCCAATGACTCTGCTAACCCTGTTGCGCTACGGTGGAATGGAAGTTGATGATGGAATATATTTTGAAGACCTTCCCGCCCAGTTAATAGAATTACTCAGTAATATCCCTTATTTTTCACTCACAGATGACTCAGTTATTTACACCGAAACTATGGATTGGGATGAAAATGGTGAATACATCGTGCTTACTGCGAGTTCCGACCAAGACGGTGTGCGAACAGGAAGTGCTGGTGCTGGCAATAGAGCCCAAGGTGGTTCTGGAGGCCGTGGCGGTGGAGGCGGTCAAGGTCAAACAGGAACTGACGGAGAAGACGGAGAAGACGGTGACGGAGAAGGCGGTGAAGGCGAAGGAGAAGGCGACCCTAACGACCAAATCAAAGGCCCACCAGGAATGGAAGGCGAAAATCAAGGCGAAGGCCAAGGCGAAGGTCAAGGTTCTGGAAGCGGTCAAGGTCAGGGTCAAGGACAAGGTCAGGGTCAAGGTGAAGGCGAAGGTCAAGGTCAAGGAGAGGGAGAAGGAGATGGAGATGGAAAACCCCAAGGTAGACCTTCTGGCGCAGGAGGTAATACCTCATCACAAGGAAGCGGTTCAGGTTCTGGTCAGGGTGAAGGCTCTGGCAGTGGTTCAGGTTCTGGTTCTGGTGAGGGTCAAGGCGAATCTGGCGGACAGGGCGAAGGCTCTGGAAGCGGTGAAGGTTCAGGCGAAGGCCAAGGTGAAGGCGAAGGAGAGGGCGAAGGTGACTCAGATTCTGGGGAACCAGGTTCACAACCAGGCCCTGATTTGCCTGGAGAAGCCACAGGAGGTCCGCAGAGTGATTCCGACGGCCCCAGTAATTTAGAAGAAATTTTAGAAGAATTGCAAAAGGAGCAAGACAAGCGGGAACAAGAAGTTTCTAATGACAACATGGAACCTCCGATGCCTATTGATGATGATTCCACTCCTCCAGAACCTTCAGACACACCCTCTGACACACCTGGACCATTTGATGATTTGAGCGATGAAGAAATTGAGAGGCTGATTGAAGAAATCAAAGAAGCCCTCAAAAAAGCGAAAGAGGAAGAAGAAGCAAGAGAAAGAGGAGAATCAGGAGAAGAGGGAACAGGAGTCCCACAAACAGGAAATAATCCTGTGGGGCCTCAACCATCTATGAATCCAACTAACAATCCTGAACTTGACCGCCAGCAATCGTGGCAGTGGTTAAATCTGGGTAGTGGCTCTTACGGAGTTTCTCCAACACGCATAGGTTCTGACTGGACACATATGTTGTGGATTGAGGGTATGGTTAATCAAGAAATCCTCACTTTTGGAGGTATTATGGATGTTATGCGGGCTAATGGTATTAACTTTGATAGTTTCCGCCCCACACCTGCCGAAGCCTACTTAGAATTCCCAGATTTTCAAACCTACTCTGCTGCTCAAGCATTAACTACACAGATTTGTGATGAATATGTTCTATATGAGTTGGACAATGCAACCAATACTATTATTTACACTTACGATATTTCCTATTCAGGCGATGGTCCTGAAAATCGTTGGGTTCCTGAAAACACTCAGACCGAAGACTTACAAGATACTACGGGAGATGATGCTCGCCAACAAATTGACGACATTATTGAACAAATGAGGCAAGACACTGAATTGGCTCGTGACAGAGATATTCCTACGGGTTATGGCGAAGGCGGAGATAACCAATTTTTGGAAGAGCAAGGTGTTGAATCAAATGCGGCTCGTCAAGAAAATGCTCGTAATGCAGGTGCAGATGCAGGAATTCAACAGGCTAATGAAGATACAGAAGATAAGGCTAAGAACACTCAATCGGCTCGTCAAGGCGCACAATCCGCTGCCAACGCTACGGAAAGAGCCAGCAACGCAGGTGATGAAACCGCTGCGGCGGAATCGGCTGTTCAGGCAGTTGATGAAGCAAAAAGGGCTGCGGCAAATGCTGACCCTTCCTCTGAAACCGACCAACGGGAAGTAGACCGAGCGGTAACTGCGGCTCAAGAGGCTCTGCAAACTGCGGCTTCACTAAATCCTGACCTACAAGAAATTATGGATGAAGTTAGTGATGAAATCGCTGATATGCCATTGGGTCAAGGAAAATCCGAGTCTGAAATTTTCGCTGATGATGCCGTAGAAGCCTCACAAAATGCACAACAGGCTGCTCAAGAGGAAAATGTTCAAGATGCTGCTATGTCGGCGGTAGAAGCCATTGCTTCCGCACAATCCGCTCGTGAAGTGGCCGTAGAAGGCGATATTACTGACCGTCAAGCCGTAGATTTAGCCATTACTGCGGCTCAAGATGCCGTTAATGCGGCTGCTGAGGCAGGATGGGAAGACGCAGGTGCTTGGGAACAATCATTAGACAATATTGAACCATTTAGTGATATGGGTGAGGCTGCTCGTGAAGCAGAAGCCCGTAAGCGTGATACCATGCCAGGTGAATTCGCTGATTCCAACAATCCGAATGTAGCCGAAGATATGTTGGCCGTGGCTGAAGAAGCCGTTCGTAATGCTATCAGGGCTATGGAATCGGCTAATCCTGCTTTTGAACCTGATGCCCGAGGAATTCAATATATTTTGGAGCAAACTGAACAAACTTTGTCCAATGCTGGAAACTGGGGTGTTTCTAATGAAGATTTAGCAACACTTCAATCCGACCTCAATGGTGCTATCCAAGAATACAAAAACCGTGAATATTCGTTAGCCGCAGTCTGGCAAGGCGAATCAGATTGCTGGTATCGTGACACCACAGGAAAAATTCTGGTATTCACTAATTCTAACCTGGCTCAAATTTGGGCTGCACAAAATGGATTGATTACTGACCCTCGTGTTTTGGGTCGTTTGCCAGAAGATTGGGAAACAATTGACGCTTCACCAACTGCCAGGAGGGAAAACTGATGAATTACGAAGTCCGACAATATCAACCTGCCCGAGAATCAGCATTTTCAGACACAGGCTTAGACTCTGACATGGAACCTGCTTTCAACGAAGGTTATCAAGAATCCTATGACAACTATGAAGATGCTATGAATGGAGTAGACCCTTTGGAAAATATGGCTCCCCAGCCTGGAGATGTGGCTACCGTAGAAAATCTGAGTGGAAGTGTTAATCTCTCTGAATTGGGTTTTGATATTCCTGCCAATCTTCGTTACCCAGCCAATTATCAAGGAATCCGTGTGACTCCTACCATGTCTATCCAAGATTATATCCAATGGTATTTCTTTGAATTTACAGGGGCTCAACATCTTACTATTGTCAAAAATGAAGGACTTGGTGCTGAGGCCGAGTTAATGGCACCCGTTCATGTGGGAGCCAAAGTTATGTTAGCAGATTATTTAGATGCTGAGGGTAATTCAGTAGATTTGCCTCCAGGAATTGTGGTGGTAGCCAACGCCCCACCTGCTCGTCTCACCACTTTTGACGATAATGATAATGAAGCCGTTCGTAATTATGCCAGTGACCGAAAATCAGAATGGTATTGTTTCTTATTAGAGTCTAATCTCAGTATTTTTAATGATGTTGCTATTACTGACCAAACTTATATGGTAGATAATTTTGATGGCGAATATTCTCAGTGGCTCTTGATGGAAAATGGCGAGCGAACTCGTGTGGTTTCAGAATATGTAGAAGACCACATCAACAATCGTTTCGTTTCCCCAGGATTTGGAATAGGTTCTCGTGGAACCATCCGAGGTGACCCATTTGTTTCGGGAGCCGTTCAATTTACTAACGACCGCCCATCAGGAGTTGGAAACCGTGATTGGTATATTACTCTACTCCCAGAAAATTTGAAAACATTAGCAGGAGCCCCTCTGACACCTGAACAATTTATTGTAGTTCCCGAAATTCGTGTGGACACAGTGGTTTTGTCTAAGCGTCCAATTCGTGTAGATTCCACAATCTCTGAAAGAGTTTGGGTCAATGTCAAGTCAGGAAAAAGCAAGACACAGAATGATGCTCCAGGAAGTATCTGGGCTGAAGCCGCAGAAATTACCATTATGGGTAGCCGAACAATATCTCTGTTAGCAGAGATAGCAGATATTTTAGAATCTCAAGGTGTAACTGTGACCCGTGACACCACTTCCGCAGGAAGAGTAATCGGTCTGGAAATTGCTGATGACGCAGTTCGTAACGAATTGTTGTCCACAGTGGCTCCAGTGGTTTTAGACGGCACAATAATTAGGTATGGTTGATATTATGAGTAAATGGATGACTGAATGGGAAAGATTTTCTGAAGATGCTATCAAAGATATGAAAAAATACTCTGACCGAACGCACGAAGAGCGTGAATGGATGTGTTATGTCTACGAAAAGAATGGACAATACTATTTGGGCAATGTCACTTACGGAGATGAATCCCGAATTGAGGTTAATCCTCAAGCCAAGGCTCACCAAGATGCTTTGACAGATGGACTTACTAACCGAAAGTGGACTATTCATGGACACCCGCTCAAAGACGGAAAGATTTACACAGGCCGTCAATACTTTTCTTCCACAGATGTTGTAGATGAATTTATCAAGTGTCGTGACAACGATGAATATATTGTGCAATACATTGTGTTCCCTCACCAACAAATTGATGACAACACTGGCAAGCGAGTTCTTCACAACCGTGTTAGAATTCTGGTGTTCCCAGATGCTGATACCGTAGTCAGGGCTATGCAACAATCCAGCCCAGGTTGTGACCCCTACTCAATTAACCGAGAAACAGGACAGAATAAAAATGTTTCAGATGGTAACGGAGGTTCTACTCTATCTAATGATGCAGGAGCAGATTGGTTTGCTTTCCAAGAAGCATTGGGTCAAATGGGATATATGGGAATCGTAGATTTAGAAGGTTCGGCTATGGGTGCAGAAGAATACAGTTCAGGCTCCATTTCCCCGCGAGTTGTCAGCGTATTGGGTCTGGCTACTGTGGCAGCGGTTATTGCAGGAGTAGTTCGTTACCACTCTCAGATAAAAACTGCGCTCAGTTCTGAAAATGTAGAGATGGTTGATGGTCATCCCGAAACTCCCGAAGGATTTCATTTCTGGCGCAAAGATTAGTTAGAAAGTAGGTTAGTCATCCTATAACTAAGTATTCTTGTCCAGTTGATAATAAATCGGTATCCAGATTTTGCACCAGCAAACACACGATTAACAGAGAAATTCCAATCTTGTAGAGCAAACACATCTACTTCATAGGGCTTTATTTTTTCATTGCTCCGAGTTAATGGCACGGCAGATACTACTGGAGAATCGGTATTCTCGGTGTATTTTTGGAACCATTCACTTTTTACATTATATACTGCAACAGGAATATCCCGTCCCGCACTCCACCCATATGTTAGAATTGATTGCCACAATTTTGGCAACGCTTGTCGCAAATATCTATTACCACTCCGAGGATTGATAAGCGAATAATTTGAGATATTATCAAAGTTCGTAGTCAAACCGCCCCACTCATCATTAACTCCATAACGGTTGGAAGCCCTCATACTTCCATCATCAGTGTTGATGTTCAACCCTTGATTGTATCTATCCCTCCCACTAAGCCAGGAATTTATTGCCACCATCATAGTGTTAGCATCTCCATTTACAATTTGGTCATAATCATTTTCTTGCCAGAAACCTGGCATAAACTTATCTGTGGTGTTATCCTCTCCAATTTGGTTCATAATCCTTAACTGAGTCTCAGCATCTGTCACCCCTGAAGCATTATGCAAAATACGGTAATTTTCCAGGTTATTTTCTTCAACAACTATTTGTGGGAGGATTTGCGTCACGGGAGCGGTTAAGCCCCAATTATAGGCCCCCTCTGGATTGTCATTGACTTGCATTAGTATTTGTTGCCCTTGATATATTTTAAGGAATGCTTCGTGATAACTGATTGTGGCCCAAAATGGTCTAACGAATGGACCCGTAGTATTGCCATCAATAGTATCACTTCCAGAATAACGCTCGGAAAGCGACTCCCAAAGTTCCATAGTGTCCCAACATTTCTTTAGGTAGACTGGCTCTCCCCAATCACAGGTTTCAAAATAGCGTAAGAAACCATCTTCTTTGCTCAAGAAAGAATTCCACCATTGGTCATCATACTGTGAAAATGGAGTCATTAAACTTTTGGCAGTGACTGTCAAGGCATTGCTTTCATTAAAACCGTAATTTGCATAATATTCTGGTCGCGTTCGTTGCGGTCTTGCGTCTACCACAGGCAGAGGAGTATCCAATATAATTAAGTTACAAATAACTGGATTAGGTATATTATCTTCATCATAGATGTTTGTCATCAATGGGTTCAACTCAACATCCCAGTAACTTTTGATAAATTTATTTTTACTGGATAGTGCCATTATATTATCGCCATCCCTAATTTCTACTTTCGTAGACAAAGGGTAATTTTGAAGTGAACATTCCTCACGAATTTGCTTTAGGGTGTTTAAACTCCCTTCCATTAGGTTTCCAGCAGGAGTATTCATTACGATAGAGTCGCCAATCATGCACTTCCCATAGGTTCTCGGCAGATTCCCATCTAATCTGAAATTTAGTTCATTCTGTAAGAATTCATACACCATAGCCCCGATTTCTGCCTGTGCCTCTGGAGGCATCCCTGACGGCAAATAATCATTAAACAAAGCCCCTGGTTCGCTGCATAGAACCACATTTAACAACTCAAACATGACTTCGCCATCATTTCTGGTTTCTCCGACGGGTGTAATCCAACCATTGTCTGTCACAGCATTTATCACGGCAACAGCCATTCCATTTGGAAATGTTTCTGAATAGTCTATCACATCTAAAACTGCGGGCCTATTGATGGTTTCATCTAAAGAGGTTTCATAAAATCCTGATTTGTGCGCTATATCTCCCAAGGACAAGATGTTGTTTAATTTGTTGTCCCACCCTTGTTTCAATATATCGTCATATCCAGGTATTAGTTTTTGGATACATACTGCAAGGTTATCAAATAATTGTATTTTTTCTGAGTCCCACGCTGCATCTCTGGTTTCCAGAGGGCAATAGGTATTAAGCCATTGCAAAACAGCCGCTTCAAATTGTGGTTTAACCGTGTCCTTGAGGAACGGATACATATGACCACTGTGAGAAATCATTTTTGCCGCATTGACATACATCTTTATGGAGTAATCTCGCCCCAATAATTTGATTAGTTCATCCAGATGAAAATCCAACGGGTCTAATCCCGACATTATATTTGCCCGAATCACATATTTATTATCAAATGAGGATAAATCTACTGCGACATTTTTAGCGGCTTCTGAATCAGGTTCCACATCAATTGGAGTGATGATTGGTAACGAGCCGTTGTCACCAGCAGCCTTTGAAACATACACCAGAGGTGACTCCGAAGGCAATCTACCCCACATCATTTGAGGCCATGCGGTAAAATCACCGTATTTTTCATAACCTGGCAAATCTATGCCGACAATATTGACACCCGTTGAACGAGCAGGATAGATGGCACCCTTTTTACTCATTTTCCAATTCAATGTTTTAACCAGTTTTTTATTATTGCCCCATCCTGCAAATCTTCCACCCGTGTTGCTGTTAAAATAACTTGTCAGGTAGCGATAGTTAGTTTCGTTTTGACTGAGACTCAGAGGAAATACATAATTGGTGGGTGAACTGGTGGCTGAACGAGTCATTCCGCCTTGCCAGTGTTGGTAATAAGCAGTATAAAATCCCAGAACATTTGCTAAATATCCTTTGTAATACATTCGGCTTTCATTGACGAAGTAACTGTTTTGTATGGTGGGCCAGAAGTTGCTACCTTGTTGTGTTACACCCTTTCCTGCGGGTTGGTCTGTGGTATAGAAACTGATTTGTTTAGACCAATATAAACTGGGATACTCGGTTAGGTTCCTCATGGTGGATTTCTCGTGAACCCGCTCAGACATATTTACGGCTTCAGCCGTCTCAGGAGTAAAATTACTTTGATAAGCAGGATTTCTAATAAATGCTGCGGGAGAAATTACTTCCTTCTCTTCGGACGATGGCTTATCTATTGCCTCATAAGGGATGACGGTTTCCAACCATCCATTCATACCCTGATACATACCGATAGATTTTAAAGTCCCTTCATACCATTTTTGATTTATTTTTGCCATAGTATTACACTCCTTCTGCTAATAATGCGCCGATTCCATGCCGTTCGGTAAAATAACTCCCATCCTGAATAGATTTTTGGTAGCGGCTAATTTGGTCTACTCCGAAAGCATCTGCAAACAAGTCGTATTTTTCTCGGTCCAACAAACGATTACTATCTCTCATGTTTCTTGAGATAGGCCAAGTGCTCACTGTTGGGTCAAACCACACAGGAGTTCCGTCTTCACGATAGCCCATATTAGCAGGATTTTTAGTATCTCTCATTATGATGCTGGCCTCAGATAGTAATTCGTGCGTCAAATCTTCGTAAGCGGCCTGTTCTTTGGGATAGTAGTGAGAGTATTCACGAGAACTCCAACCTGGAATTGGCTTTTCGGGTAAATTACCGCCCCAATTATTATACACCATGTAAGGTATTTTTTCCATAACCCACCAAGCCACACGATTGCTACCTCCGAATTCAGTCACCATAGAATTCCAGTCGGAAGCATCCCAGTCGTAGTTTTGATAAGATTCATAAATCTTAGAGTGTAAATCTTGACCACCTTGCTGAATCCCGAAATCATATATTTTTGGGAGATAAGAGTTGAAGTCTACATTAACCAAACGAGCAAACAAGTTTGCTTGTAATTCATTTCGGGCGATTTTTTTACTGCGGAGACTACTTCTGGGAAACACTTTACGAAACGGAAGAGGATTACCCAATTCATCTCCAGGTCTGATTTCAACGATTTTGATAACTTGGTCAGGACGGCCCTCCACATCAAACACATAACCTGATTCGCCTTTTCCTATCAGCGTTCCAATCTCAGGCATCATAGTCATACTAACTCCTCCCTGCTATTTAAAATTAAGGTATCCACAATTTCGGTCGCATACTTCTGAACATCGTCCACAGAGATTTCTGGAATTATCATGTCAAACATATCGTCGTGACCATCTAAATCTACTTCTGAGATTTCATGTCTGGCTCGCCAGTGTGATTCCCAAGAATTTTTGTAAGTCACTTGCAACCTTCTTTGTTGTTCTGCTTCTGACACTTGCAACCTAACTGATTTCCACCCTTCATTCATTAAAGACTGTGCTTCGTTGCGGAATCGCACATCGTCACAGATATATACGGTGTCAGGGTCTTGTGTTTGAGCCACTATCAAATCAATCCAGACTGAAGAGCGAATCGCTCGGAATTGTTGTCCGATTTTTTGTAGCAACTCACGGTCTTTGAAATCAGGACTCATGTTGAAATAACGGTGTGCTACTTCCTTAACTGCTCCACCCAATGATACTTGCTGGGCTTGAAAACCTTGACTCTCTAATTGGCGAATCACTTCTTGGGTCAGGGTGGTTTTTCCCGACCCCATTTTCCCCGAAATAGCAATGGCTACCATGTCTTGAAATAACGGTGTTACCTATTTAACATTTTGATTCTTTCGGTTCACAGTGATGCTTTCACGAAGATATTGAGGCACATATTCTCGCAACGGGTTGCCTTGGAACCCTTTATCATAATGGAATCCAAACTGAGGGTCAATAATGTAGTTGTGTCCTATGTCATCAGGAGAACGAACCACACGCCCCAGCATTTGAGTCAATTCATTAGCCGTCATCATGCGATACCAACCAGGATTTTTCTTCATCTTGATGGCTGTTCTAACATCTCCGATGGCAGGGAATGGTATTTTCACGATAATACAGAAGTCTACTGTTTTGCCGTCGTATCCTTGATTAGCATAAGTGCTGATTAACACATCATTACTCACTGAACTATCAAAATCTGTGAACACTTGATTACGAGCCCTGGATTTCTTGTCGTGCTGCACCAGACGGTTGTGGTTCTCAGGACTGATAATTTCTATGGCAGCCACCACGGATTTTTCTAACTTGTCCGTAAATGGTAAAATAAGCCCTTTGCCATTAGGATAGCGATTCATAATATCAATCACTGCCTGAGCAGTCTTGCGAATTTCATCTTCGCTCTTGCTACTGTATCCCATTTTTCCTCCAACAGTGTGAGTGAACACAGGACGGTTGGCTAATGGGAAACTACTATATGCAACTTGCACGAAAGCAGTGTTTTCTTTTTCCAGACCCAATTCTTGTTGATAGATGTCAATATCACCAATGGTTCCACTCAAGAAAATTCTCACCTTGCCCAGATTTAGCATCAATTCATCAGAATAGTTACCGATGTCCAGCGGTTTGAAACTAACCCACTCAGGATTGTTGTCATCATTGGCTTGCCACAGGCAGTTTTTCCAATCTGTTTTCAGCATCTGTGTAACCGATTCCAAACGACTCAAGGTATTGTAAATATACTTTAACTCTTCTGCACTGTAATCTTTGGCTTTCACCTTGCGATTAACTTTCCGAATCAAGGCTGAGAAATAAGCCGCCCATACCGCACTGGCTTTTTGACGGAACTCATCAGTAGATTCTTTTTTCACTGAAGGAACTTGTGGAAATCCCCAAGCAAATGAATTATTGGGATGCCATGACTCTAAGGTTCGCTTGCGAAGGTTCTGGAATGCTATTTGGTCTGCCTCGCTCGCTTTGAGAACTTCTTGATGCGTAGGAAGTTGCAATAGTCTTTCAATCACTTTAACCGAGAAATCTAAACTAAAAAATCCTGTCATTGCCGAAGTTAGTTGATGGGCTTCGTCCACAATCAAGAAATCTCGTTGCGGCAACATTGCACCTACTTGATTCATAGCCATAAGATAACTCATGTTGCTGATAAAATATCCTGCATTCTGGGCATTAGCCAATGCTTCAAAATAATCGCACAACAGATTAGTATCTAAGCCCCAATTATAGGCTCCTGATTCAGTGCGAGGAGTTTTGTAATCACACTTGAAACCTTTTATCATAGAGCAAGGAGCCATGCTTGCGGAACATCCTTTGGTCTGCCACTGAAATCCTCCAATCAAAGAACGGTCTAATGCTTCTTGAGCCACTGTTTCATTGGTGTTCCCAGATTCTACATCCAGACGGCAATCATAGTTTCCTTTACCCATTACGCTTCTCATAAACGGCATTTCTTTCATGTATTGTTCTTGCAAGCCTTTCAGGTGAGTCGCCACATAAGCGTTTGGTAAGCCATTCAAACCTCCAAACATCTTGGGTATCATCATCGCCATCGCAGATTTTCCACTACCTGTCGGACACTCAATCACAATATTCTTGTATCCTTCTTTTACCAATCGTTCCACTTCAGGAAGAACTTGTCGTTGTTCCATTCTCGGCTCAGGAAATCTGGTTCCTGTAAAATATTTTTGGATGTCGCTCAATTCTTGATGCGTTCTTTTGACCGTCACTTGTTGAAATTTGGTTTCCATGGTTGAAGGAATAGTTTGTTTAGTGATAACTCCTAATTGGGAATCGTCATATTCAATCTCCACGCTAACTTCTTCTTCCTCTTCTGCTAAGGCTTCGGAAATAACTGAGGCTCCATCTACCGCCAAAGCCAGACCCATTACCTCACAAAATTGCGTCAGATTTTGGACTTTATGACCGCCCAACTTCATAGAGCCTTGATAACAACGAGCCCCTTTGCTCCACCGCAAATCATAAGTTCCTCCTAAGATTTCCCGATAGGGCATGGTGTTGCCTCTCACTTCTATGCTAATGAACATGGTTTTTTATCCTTGCTGCTACCTATTTAACAACAACCAATCTTAAATAGCAGACAACCAATAGTTAATACATGGTGTGGGCAGGATGCAGTCGGGCTGGACCCAAGCGTTCCGAAAATGACTTAGGTGATGACGCATTTTTTGTCTGCGATTCTGAGAATGCTGCGGGAGTGGCTGATGGAGTTGGCTCGTGGCGCAAAAAAGGGATACAAAGCGGAGTTTTCTCCAGGTCACTTATGACTAACACCAGAAATTTAATAGAATCTGGGTTTAATGCTTTTGATGCTGTCAGTGTGGCATTGAACGATTGGTCAGGAGTAGAATATGGTTCCACCACTTTGCTGTTAGTCCAACAAGTAGAAAACAGACTGTATGTGGTTCAATTAGGAGATAGCCAAATGATAGTAATCAGACAGGGTCGCATAATTTTCTCTTCCAACCCTCAAGAACATATGTTCAATGTTCCTTATCAGGTTGGTTCTGATTCCGATAGCATAAACGACGCACTCAGATATTCTGTGGAGGTAGAACCTGGGGACACAATTATCATGGGAAGTGACGGATTATTCAACAATGTTTATGAGAGACACATTACTGACATTGTCAATCAATTTCCTCTTTCTGATGACTCATCCGTCTTACAAGAGATAGCAGATTTTCTACAAGATTACGCTTGGAACCTCTCACAAAATGCTGAATATTGGTCGCCGTATGCCCAAAGAAAATATGAATTCGGACTTATTGACCGAGAATCTCCAGAATCTCGTGGCGGAAAGCCAGATGATGTGGCTGTCGTAGTGGGTCGTATCCAGTAATCAGAGCGACTCAAATCCAAGTTTCTCCATCGCTTCCGCAGGAGTAATTTCTCCTGCTTCAACCGCACCTGTAAGGGTGTTGAATGGGTAGCACTCGTCTTTGAAATCACAGTAATTGCAAGCCCATGAGCCCGCACCGTTCACTTTATCTGAACCTGCTAATGGGTCTTTCTGGATTTTAGGCCAATTAGTCTTGGCAATTTGTCCACGAGCCCACATTGTTTCCAATTGCTCTTCAGAGTAGCGTAGCGGATAGGTTCGGGCAGGAGGTTCATCCTGTTCCAATTCCACTTGCATTTCAATATAATTCTGGATAATCTGTTCCACAGTAAAATCACCAAGAGGAGCATACGGAACTCCTGTCTTGGCTTCCTTTTCCATACAGAATACCAAATCGCTCTTGCAAGCGTTGTTTTCTAAATCAGTGACAATCACTCGTCCCGAATATCCATCTTCCAAACTCACCTTGAAAACTTTGTGAAGTCCTGAGTCCACTGCGGCGTAGTGAAGTTCTGCGTGAGAAATAGTCACACCATAATAGTCTTCAAATGGTTTCCTCATAGCCAGATAAACGGCCATCTGCATAACATAATTGTCTTTGGCTTTGCCATTGCGGAACTCTTTGTTGCCCATAGCCTCACGAGCCCCATAGCCACGAATTGTCTTTGCATCCACAATAACTGCTTCGGTTTGAGAGATGCTCAATACATTACCGTCTGCATCCAATTCCGCTTTTCTGAGCAACTGGTCTACTTCACCAGAAATCCACACAGGGACATCCGATTCCACACCTGCAAGTTCAGCAATGTCTTGCTTGATTTTGATGTTGTTATCAATCAGCAATCCTTGTCGCTTGAAGTGTTCAGTCATTGAGGCTTCCCAAGAATGTCCTGTTTCAAAAATAACCATGCTTCGGTCATCAGGCGGATTAGTGCGAGCATATCCTCGCTTGGAATAGTAATTTTGGCGGTGGCACTTACCGATGTATTCTTCTTCGCCCCAATGATTGGTGCGTAGTGTTCCTGCACCTGTGGGGTTCAGACCACCGAGGGAAACTCGGAACGGTCTTTTTGCCATGCTTCTGATTGCTGCTAACATATAATTTGGGTTTTCTACTGCGGTCATAATTTATCTCCTACCACTATGGGTTCGTAGTAGAGCCTTGTGTGTCTACCTATTTAACACATCTCTTTTCCTTAAGTTGATATAGCAAGCCAGACAAGATTTATAATGAGGTGGATTAGTGTCTTTACCAAAACCCATAAATTGGCTGAAAGAATCAGGCCCTAAATATGTGTTATTTGGTTTTAATCGGCCCAATGCGTTGAATAATTGGTGGAGTCACCGAACTCCAGACCACACCCAGATATTTTTTGATAGCCACTTTGAAGCCTACGATTGGCTTAAGGATAACCACCATGAAAAAGGATTCGGTAGAAAAAAAGAACGAAAGGCAGAGGGTAAATTAACAAGATATAGCATCGCCCGAAATAAAACTTGGGCTCCTCGTGTTGCACAAGTGCAAGAATGGTTTGATTATGGCCCACTAATTGCTTGGTATGGTTCAAAAATTGAATATGATGTGACTGAAAATTACGAGCCTACTGGAGAAACAAGAAAACGCACCGACAATGCTATGTGGTGGCTATTCCAAATGAAAGATTAAAATTCACTGCTGCTCTCAGCAGGTGGATAATTCCAAGTATCAAAGTTAAATTCTGGCTTACCAGGCATTGCGGGTAGTTGCTTTTGCAAAATGTCGTCTAATTCCTGCGCTGTTTTCACCAAGGATTTTTCACCACCGCTCCAGATTAAATCGGCTTGCCAGAAACGATGCTTCATTACCACTACATCTGCTTTTTTAACTTCCATATCAAATTGATGCTTCAACATCTCTAACAACATATGCAAGGGATGTGCAGTATCCACAGGTTCACGACCCCAATAAACCAAGGTCAGTTTGAATCCATCTGGTTTTACTTCCATGGATTCCATGTATTCTTCCAAAGTTACGCCACTCATTGTGAACCCTCCGCACTCAAAATTTCATCCAACTGCGATGGGTCAGCACCTTGCTTAATCAAAAATTCTCGGAGGTCAAAATCCTCCCACTGTTTGACAATGTCTAACATTTGATGCAAATCAGCCATCAATTCTTTTGTGGGAACTTCTTGAGTCTTGACTATGACTTCACCATTGACATGATAATTACTTACTTGATGATATAACCCATTATTTATCATGCTGGCAATAACCGCCCGAGCCATATCTGCATTTTTCTGAGAGTTCAAGACCACTTTGACCTTTTCTTCTGCTGAAGCAAACACACGGGCTTGGTCGCCCAATACCATTTGCATGAATTTTTCTGGGTCATTAACCAATACGGATTGACTTTGTGGGATAGTAATGTTCTGACCTTCTGACAACATACCTACGAAATCTCCGACCGTAGCCACTACTAATCGCAAAGGGTCGTGCAGGATATTAAACATCACGAAATACACATCATCTGGGTCTTCGGCAGATTTCATATGAATATCAGCCGTTACCACAACTTGTGCAGATTTATTCAGACTTAATTTGACTTGCTTAATTGTTTTCATGTTGTTCACTCCATTGTGATTCGTAATGCTTCGGGGTCTAATGCGTCACCACAGGTATAAAATAGTCCTTCTTGAGTAATATCAAATGTGACTCCTGTTTTTTGACAGACTCGGTATCTCCATCGCAGAGCGTAAGCAGGAGATTGGGACTTGGCTTGCTCTAAACTCACAGGCTCAGTATTTTGAATCAGTTGGTGATTCACCACCAATCCCTTGCTCGCTGCAAACTGTTCCCAACTCAGAATAACACCTCATAGACTCTTGGAAATACGCTTTAGGTCGTCTTTCAAGATATTACCCAAATACACATTGGCTCCCGTTGCATCGGAAATGCTGATTTTAATGTATTTACTAACCTTGCCGTTGAGTTCCAAATCCTCTAAGGTCAGGATTTTTCCATCACTCATTGTGACCAAGTGCGTTAAGCCCATAACACAAGTATATCTCGTTACCTATTTCAATCTTTGCCGAACCACATTTGCTGAGAATCAAACTGTCCCCACGAATTTATGTTTATCGGATAGACCTTTACCTTGAGTCCCGAACGATTCAATCGCAGGGCTTCTTGGTTGGCCTCGGCTTGTTCTCCAAAGGCTTCTGGATGAATACGAGCATCGCCCATAGCATCCAGAATCAGAATAGCCCACGCTTGGCGAGGGATATATCCTGTCGTTTTGTCCCGTGGATTGGGAATCATTTAGACTCACTCGTTGTATCGCTTGTTGTATTCAGCCAAAAGAGCATCAGCCATGTCATAAACCTCTTGAACCAGAGATTCATTGTTAGCCGATTCATTTTCTGGGCGAGCCGTAATCATGGATGTAGCGTTGTTGATGCACATACCGAGAGTAATACGGTCTTGAGTGGTCATAGGTCCAGCCTTCTGTCCAATAAACAGTGCCTTACCATCAGGTGTAGTGAGTGTGATTTTAGCCTTATCTTCAGCCACGAAACCATAGCCTACTCCACTTGGAAGGTTGTCTGCTGCCTTAAACTTACCAGCAAAGCGTCCACGAAGGTCAATCATTCCGATTTCACCACGAGGGTTGCTCATGTTGCTTGGGCCTTTGAGGTAATAGCGTAGTGTATCGCCCTTTTCAAAAACCTTTGCATCGTATCCTTTTTCACATTTAACTTCAATTTTTACCATTTGTATCATTCCTTATCTCCCTTGTCGGGGTTGTAATAATGACTGAGTTGTGCTACCTATTTAACTATTCACACTCGGATGGGAGAAGTAATCCATCCATCATATTACCTTGTTTCTTAGACTATTTAGGCTTTACTGCACACTTTGAGCAAATCAGGTGAAACCTCATATAGTCAGAAATACAATATAATATTACTCACCCTGGAGGTGAGCGAATGACAAAAATATGGAATAAAGTGTATGAACCAGTAACGAGCAAAGAAATGTGGGTCGGAGAAATTTGGGTAGAAGTAGATGGAGCATCATCTATTGTAGATACCATTTTGGACCCTGACCGACAAATGTTTTACCATTGGCTGACACACTATACCAATAAGGTAGCCTCTTGCTTTGATGATAACACCGACCTGGAAATGGGTGCCGCTTGTTATCTGGGGGCATAATTTTTGGGCAACGGTCACTGCCAGTGTAAATCGGGAAATGTAGTTGTTAGTTACTCTGAACAAACTCTTGACGATTGGCTGTATGAATTAGGTTTGAGAGCCATATATGAGCCAGAAATTCCTATCACATCATCCACAGGATATTTACTCCCTGATTGGTTACTATTACCGCAGCAAGGCATTACCAAACCAGTCATCATAGAATATTGGGGTTTGCTCCGAGAAAATGACAGAGCAGCCTGGGTCACCGAAAGGTTACCACAGTATATTGCTAAGAAAAAATTTAAGGAATCTATCTATCAGGAATTACAAGATTATCACTATCTGGGTATCCTCCCCGAAAATTTAGATATTGATTGGTTGGTGTCCACTTTGCAAGAAATTGGTTGGAATGGCGAAACAATACTTCCCGAAACCTCTCACTCCTTTCAAGTCTATCAGAAACAAACTTAAGTAGCAGCACTCCCCTATTTTAGTTATGGACGAGACAGTTCCCATAAATTGGATACATCTCTCATCCGACCGCAGGAAAATTATTGTGAATGATGGTGCTAATGAATCGCCACCAACGCCCACAGGATTACTATTATTTACAGTAGAGCCTTTAGGTGATGGAGAGGGGGAGATGGGTAATTATGATTGCACACAAACTCTAAGTCACTTCAACCCAATAAGTGGTGAGGACTATTTTCCAGGCCCGCTAACTTATGCTTTACCCGTTAATGATGATTCAGAAATTAGCGAATTAGCCCAACAGGGTATGAATACGGTCCTTAGTTCACTTGCAGGAGTGATACAAAATTACATTGATGAACGCCGTGAAGCGAACCCCGACTATAAAAAAGGTTTTGAATTTACAGTAGAAACATTAGAAGAGGACAGGGTTAAGAACCATCCAGATGCCATTATGGGCGTTTTATGCACCGATGGAGGAAATGTAGAAGGTGAAGATTATTGGGAGGATAACTCCATGCCTTTGTATCGTGTTTGGATTATGCTTTACCGATGGGTTAAGACTGAAGAAGGTGATTGGACCTGGAGATAATCATTCGTATTCTTCCACAGGCCCCAATAACAATCCCAGAATTATAATTAAGACTACCATTTCCCAAAATCCCATTTTAATCCAACCTTATTTCTCGCCATTCAACCTTACCCGCCTTAACTAAATCTCGGATACGGCGTTGTTTAGTAGTTAGTGATGACTTCCCAGATTTTACATCCAGCAAAACCACCAGACCTTGCTCCAGGTTTTGTTCCTTGTCTTGATACCAGTTAAACACCACATAGTCAATTGGTTGTCCTAAGAAACTCCAATCCTTGTGGTCCCACGCCTCATCAATTTCTGGATGATTCAAAAACGGAGTCCACTTTTCTAATAGTTGCCCTCTCTGCGTGTGGGCTGAGGCTGCCCTGCCTTTTTGCTTCCTCATTTCCTGAGTCATAGAATTTAATTCCTCACACAAAGTAACATTGTTGCCTCGGAGTTCTGTAATCATGTTTTTATGAATCGCAGATTCTTGCATTAACTCTTCCATCACGGCTTCTACGGTGTCAGAAGTAGCACTCATTTCCAGTTCCACAATTTTAAGTTCGGCTTCGTGAACCTCTTGTTGCAATTCGGACTTTTCAGAAACAACCATTTTGGCGAGTCTTTTTTGGTTCCAACCCCACCACAACAATGCTAATGTAATCAGTATATCGGCTACTACCAGCGTTCCTACAATCTCCATAGGAGTAGTTTGTGTTATGTCCTATTTAAGTTTCCAGTCGCTTCAAGGTGCTTGCGGATTTTCTGCATCAATGTTGAGTTGCTGACAGATTTCCTTATAGCGGTTTCTGATAGTCACTTCGGTTACACCTGCGGCCATAGCCACATCTCGCTGTGTGCGAGTGATAGTGTTAATACGAGTTGCCAGATAAACTGCGGCGGCGGCAATACCTGTTGGTCCACGACCCACAGTGAGAGGACGGATTTGTTCAAAGGCTAAAATTCTGCGAGCCAAAGCCTCGGTGCGAGGGTCAAGGTTCAATTCACTGCAAAACCTTGGCACATATTCAGACGGAGCAGTCGGAAGAATACGAATGTTGAGTTCGCTCATGACCTTTTTGTATGTGCGCCCAATTTCTTTACGACCTGTGCGTGAGTGTTGTCCAATTTCATCCAGAGTGCGACTCATGTTGTTGAGTCGGCAAGAAGCGTGAATACAAGCCGCAACCACACCTTCAATAGAGCGTCCACGAACCAGTTGCTTTTCTACGGCTCGCTTGTAAATTCTGGCTGCATTCTCTTTGACATACTTTGGAAGTTGCATTTGAGAACCCAAACGCTCCATTTCATTAAGTGCTGTCACCAAGTTTCGTTCCTTAGCATCACGAATGCGTGTGCGCTGGTGCTGACGGCGTAGTCGGTTGTATCGTCGGCGTTGAGCCGTAGAAAGACGACCTCCTGCACCATCTGTGTAAGCAATAGGCATATCCGTCGTGAGTCCACCATCGTGAAACATCTCACTTTTTGGCATACCCCATCGTTCACCTTCTGCACCCGAACCGTCTGCGAACACACGGTTGTCCTTGCCTGGGTCAATTTGTCCTGCTTCACCTTCTAATCCACAGTCGTCGCAAAATACCACTCCCGTAACATCAGGAGTCAGGTTTTTACTGTTGCACTCTCGGCAAGTATAGATGTCCACTTCGTATTCGCTGTTATCTTCCATAATAATCCCTTTTTGGTTTTACCTATTTAAGTATTTAGGTAAGGTTATATACCTGTTCACTCATCGTGCTGGGAAGGACTACATCCTGCCCGACGCATAATGCGATTTTGTTCCCGTAGCATGGCTTGATAACTACCAATCTTGCACCAAATAGGTTCCTCAAAATTTCTGGTAGACATTTCAGCATCCACACAGAATGCGGGAACCATCCAATGATTGAATCCAGTTTTTACTCGGTCATTGTGACGATAGACTAAGGCAATTTCTTCATCAGGAAAGCGTTCTGCAAAAATCTCGGTGGCCTTGCGTGAGTTCACATAATTCCTGACAGTGCCGTCAGGGTTTTCTACTTCATATGCTGCTTCGTTGCGACAATCCTGCCACTGGTTCATCATGTTTATTTGTTCCATGTTAATTCCTCTCCCTCACAGTATATAAACTATTCAACAATCCACTCTTCATAGATGTATTCTTCGGTTTCAATTCTGATTTTCAGTTGGTCACTCATTTTTTATCCCTCCCAATCAAAAACATTCGGGCTTCAATAGAAGCATCTAAGCAGGGGCTACAAATACGGTATTTACCGCATCGTAGTCCTCGTTCTTGGGCGTTTGGTTCTAAGCACATATCGCATATCATGGTTCTTCCTCATATTATATTAGGTTGGCATCACTTATATAGTTTTCGGTTTCCTGCATCACCAGCCAGATTCCATTAGCCGACATTCGGGACATAAGTGTTTTAAGATTCCCGAGTCAGTTTCCTCCGAAGAGTTATTGAATTTACTGTGGCACGATACACAATCCATGTCTACCACACCAGGATGAGAATTATGCCCAGAATAACTGTTGCCAGACGGAATCCATTAGTCATCAACAACATTTTTTTATAGTCGTCCATTCTGAATCCTCCTTTCCAACATTTCTGCCTTGTTAGCAATATCGGGGTTACGACGCTTAGGGAACTTACGATTGATTCGTTCCAAACGCCAGACACTGACACGATTCCAGAGGCTCATAGTTAATGGTTGTCAGCACACCTATATAACCATTAGGATGAGGTCATAGTGTATTCGGTGCGAGCAATAAAGAAATCACCTGGTTCACTGGTGGCTGGGTCGTCGCTTCCACTGCTTTGAATACGGATGGTGATATTTCCCGACACATTAGAGAGATTGACAGAGAAATTTTCCTCTCCAAGACTCATGGAGTGGTTGAACACAGTTTCATTGTTGTATTCCAATTGATATTCTACATAGCCTTGTTCCCACAAAAGTGGTTCGTGAAAGAAAGCACTAATCTGAATAGAGATATTAACAAATCCTGTGTTGTTAAAAGACATTTCAGAGATGTTCATCATACTCATCGGTTGAATGTTCCAATATTGGTGCGATTGATTATCCCAACCCTCAGTTATAATGGGTTCAGGTTCATCGGTTTCTGTGATAGGGTCTGATTCACTCATACACCCAGCCAGACATAGCATCGTCATCATCAATACGGCCACGGCTTTCATAGTATCACTCCAGTATAGCACGATAGGGTGCATCCACAGAATATTTGGTATCTACTCTTCCAATCAATTTAACTGGATGGCTTCGGTTGCGAGCAATAGTTCCCACAACTTCTTCTCCCAATTCTCGGAATCGCTTATCGCTACGACACACAAATGTCACTCGGCGTGGGCTGGGCGGATAACGACCACCTTTGCCTGAAGCCTTGAGTCGTTCGGCAATTTCTGTGCTAATCATTGCTCGCTCTCTTAACAATTCGGCTACTTCTTCAATCCATCTATTCGCTCTAATACTCATAATAATTCCTCAGTTAATCAAGTCACCAAATCGTTCCTTGAGAATGGTAAAATCTACTGCCTTGATATGCTTACAGTCTTGCTTGCGTCTACGAAAATCAACACAGTTGCATTGTTTCCTGTCGCCCCAATCAATAACCGTATATTCACTTCGGCCATCGGTGGATTGCACCTGCCAAGTGTGGTTGTCCTTTCGCACAACGGCATTATCTCTTTGGGCTATATCTCTTGCTCTTAGATTACGACTCATGGTTCCTCATGAATTGATGTGGTGTATTACCTATTTAACCATTCATCAGAGCCAATTCAATCGTCAAAACAATCACAAATACGAAGGCTCCGAACCACAATCCCAAAAATCCTGAAGAGTGTTTTTCCTCGTCAGCATCCGCCGTTGCATCATAAAATTCCCAGCCAGCCATAATATCACCGTATCACATATACACGACGCAATTCATAATATGCTGCGCCGTATTTTTCCTGCACTTCAGGGGTGTTAATCAATTCTTCGGCATGAATCTGGGCATCTCTTTGATTAGCAAATGCTAACTCCGACACACTCATGTTTTCATGAATCCCATATAGTATAATCCACATCATGCCCACTCCGATTTAAAATCATCAGACCATTCAGGGTCAGATTCCTCAATTGAGATTTCTTCTGTTTCTTCCAGATAAGCGTCCAGATTATTTGAAATATCCTTCATCATACTTTTGAGGACATCAATCAACAAATTCTGGATTTGTCCTTTTCCTGCGATTTGATTTAGAGCCCGACGATTGGTGCTGCGTTCGTAATTTTTGATTTCCATAAAAACTGCGTCCCAACCCAAAGATTCGGCATCAGTGAAATCCTTAGCCGTAGCCACTACTGCCATATTGAAATCTAAAAGTAATTCACAAGGACTATCGCATTCCATCAGCCCTTCCATAAACATAGTTTGTTTCAACCAAGTCAGTAATTTTTCTGTGGGGACTTCTGGGTCGGTTTCGTCTGGTTCCGTCAATAGCAATTCTGCTTCGCCCTCAGAATCTTGTCCCAATAAAAACGCTCCTGCAATAAAAGGCTCACTATCTGGTAGTTGAGCAATCACTGGCAAAATCGGAGCCGATTCAGAATTGACAATATTAGTGGTTTCAGCCACACTACGAATTTCTTCCTCCAAACCTTCGGCCATCATTTCGTCAAATTTTTGTCTTAGGCTCATCCGCATACCCCTAACTGTAATGTCTTACCTATTTAAGCAATTATTCAATAGTAATAAATCCTGATGATGCAGATTGATTGTAAGAAGCACTTCCCAAGGTCATATTGAGATAGTTATATCGCTCGTAGGCTCCTCTGCCTCTGGGCCTTTGGCCTTGAGCATTAACAGGTTTTTCACGAGTTCTCCATCCTGCCTTCCCATAAAATCTGGCTCTGAAGCGAACTCCAGGTTGAATAGAGTTACGCATACGGTCTGCTTCACGACCATATAAATTAACGAATCCTACGGTGCAACTCGGATTGTTGGCTAAAGCCACAGGAAATGTCAGTGCAGGAAATTTGATGTTGTGTGGTCCAGTTTCGGAAAATGAATCCGTGGTTCCGCACGATGGGCAACGATTAGCATAACCCGCTCTGGATTGAGCAGGACTACGAACCCAATTAGTATTGCAGTTTTGACAAACCAACCGCATCTCTTTACCATCCATTTCTTTGTAGAGAGCCCCATTGGTATATCGGAAATCTCGGGCATCTCGTCCATCGCTTACCACATATTGCATTTCTGGCATCATACCACCGAAATGGTTGCGTTTAGGATTCCAACTGTTTCTTTTAGAAGAGTTTCGTTGGCGTAAATTATTGACCCAACTGGATAGGGCTCCCCAATTTCCACAAGAAGGGTCTGCAAAATCAAACACAGTTCCGCCTGATTTCTGTAAATTTTTAGATGCTTTAGTAGTTTTTTTCTCTTGTAGGCTCTGTCGGGTCAGACCAGTTCCTTGTGGGTTCCAGTTGATTACAGCCGTATTATTGGCCCGCAGCATCTGTTCCAGTGCTAAAAATTCTGGAGATGATTCACGAGTCATGACTTATTTAGGTCGTTATTGCTATTTAGGCTTTTGCTCACAGACTTTTCCACCATTTGCGGGCGATACCTATTTTCTGCTTACCGCCCACAGTCATTGTTTCATAGTGATTAAGATAATCATCCCACACTACGAAATAAGTATTAGCACCCACTTTGGCGCAAGGATTCATAGTGAGTTTAGATTGGTAACCAATTACCGCCATTCTCTTAAATTCTTCCACATCCATCACAAAATGATTGTTGTGGTTGGTAACTGCTCGGAGCCATTCTTGGTGAAATTCCTGCTTCTTCTTTTCACGAGGAGATGTTTTCGTTGGAGTCGCTCCCAATAATTCCTTGGGTTCCTCTCGTAAATCGTGTCCACAGGATTGACATCTGACAAACACTTCGCCAGCATCATCAGTTTCATATTGCAAATCAAAACAATAATCTGACTTAGTTAGACTCCATTTTAATTTGGGTTCGCCAAAACGAGCATCCCATTCATACAATTGACTACACTGAGGACAAAAAGCCGTGGCAGCAACATAGTTTTGACTACGGCCACGCTGTTGTTGAACACCGAGAGGCTCGGTATCAGGGTCATAAACCTCAAATCCTGAGATAGCACGACCGTCGGGGCAATCAATCTGCCTCACCAGAGGCCATCACCTCACTCTTCGGATTCAGCGAGGAAACCATGGCTGCTACGAAGTGCAGTCAATTGGGCTTCCAACTTAGCAACCTTTTGCAATGCTTCGCCACGAACGGACTCACGCTTGCTGAACAACATTTCTGTGTCTTGAGGAGCAATCACCAGATACATAGTATCAGAATTGTGAACTTGATTAGGGTGAACTACTTGAACCAAACGCTTCGGATTCAAAATATCATTTAGGTCAAGATTGCTTACCACTGAAGCCGCATGGCTTAGGGCATCGTTTTCATTATCATATAGGCTGGCTGTAACTTCAGGCATATATTTACTGTGTGCTACTACCTATTTAACACTACCACTTTTTCAAGGGACACTCGGCTGATGGCACCTGTGTTTTGAGTTTCATATTGCATCCACAGACATTACAAAAACTGCCAAGTATCTTGCGTTTAAGTTCTGGACACTCACGACAGATTTTCATCCTTTCATCAAATTGACGCAATCCCATAGTCCCATTTGCGCCGCCAAACTATTTCAATCTTTCTGCCACATCAATTCTGGTTAGAACGAGTTCGTCATAATTGTTCGTAGTGAATGAAATAAAATCTGGATTCTCCATGGCTTTCTTCAGCAATCTATATAATCGGCTATCAGTGTAATTATTGTTTTTGATACCGTCTTCTAATGTGGTCCCTGATACCGTATTGTGTCGTTCCGTGAGTCCTGTATCTCCCTCTGATACGGTGTATGTTTCTTTGACCTCATTATTGTATTTCGCTACAATTTCCGTATATTGTGGTTCTCCCTCATCATCTGTGCCTTCTCCACAGGGACACATTTGGAAAAACGCTTGCAAGGCAACATCAATATTTCCAGGCCAGAATCTCCCAAGAGTCCGAGTATTTTCATAGGGGATGTGTTGTGCTAAATCCCAATACCAACCTTGCGGCCTATTGACATCTCGTTGCCAATTTATCATAGCCCGTAAAGCATCGCTCATGAATATAATATGGGTGCGCTGACACTTAAATTTAACTAACAGAAGGGTGTATTAAAATTATGGGTTTGCCCGTTCCGCTCAATTGGCTCAAGAGGAGTCTTGCTGTTGATGCGTCTACTATTTGGGGAGCAACCATTTTTTCCTACGACCACGAATCGCTGGTCAGAATAAATGCAAATACAGCCGAGAAAATACATACCATAGTTGATACATCATTACAAAAGGTGTGGCAGCAACTTGGCTCCTACATCAATTTCTCACTAATGGATGATTCAAGAGATGCTATTTTTGAGCCAGAGGAGGTCGGTTTTTATTTCAATGAAGATGAAGATGGAGTGCAGATGCCGAGTGGAGCAGGATTGATGGGAAAGGATTCTGCTAAAGAGGCCAAATCCTGGTGGGATATGGTTTATGGCACTACCCCAATACCTTGGAAATACATTTATCCTGAAACTGAGGATAAATATTCAGGGAAGGATAGATGGATGACCTACAAGTTAATTTTTAAGGGATGGGATACTATGAGGCCCACAATTTGGGGCTACGATGATGATGAGGCTGGGTATCGGATAGATTGGTTATCATACAGTGGAATGTTTGAGGATGAGGAGTCAAATGAACACATAGGTAATCTTTTAGGACACACAAAACTGGCTAATTTTCTGGATGGTTGGACCTGGCACGAAGAAATCTTAATGACTGGAAAGCGAACGAAGATGAAACATAAAAAACGGATTATTCCCACAAATGCAGAGATATATGATGAGTGGTTAGTCTATAATTGGTCCAGTGATATAGATTATGTCGTATTTTTGTGGAAGCAAACTTAAATAGCAACAGAGACAAATAATCATTACCGAGGTGAAATCATGGGTTGGGGAGATGACATAATTGGACTGGGTGCCAAAACAACCCGTAGCATCGGTGCTGACGCAGTTAATAGCAGGGCTGGTCGGAAACTGGTGCTGAAAAATCTGGAGGCTGCTGGAACACCCGTCACTAAGGCCAGCAAACTTGCTGAGGCTACTCGTTTGAGTGGCGAAATTGACACTAAGGTTATGGCTAAGTTGGATAATATTATCACACCTCTATCTCGTGCCGCAAAAAATGACTCAGTATTTACTGTTTCTAAACTCTTATCTACCAGTGCAGAGAAAGCAAGTAAGGCTGCGAAAGAAATTTCTGAAGAATTGGGTGACCCGACACTGTATAAATCATTAAGTAGAGCCATGAATACCAAAGTTACTAAGATTGGTAAAGATGCTATGCAAGACACTGCCCGAAAAGGTCTGGGTAAGTCTGATGATGTGTTGAAAAAATCTGGCATGGCTGATGAAGTAGTTGAGTCTACTACCCAAGGGTTTGGAAGAAGGCTGCTAAACGGAAGTTTTGACACCGCTAAAAAATATCCTCGTGCCACCACGGGAATAGTTGTTGTCGCAGGAGTTGGATTCGTTATGTGGAGTGGCGGTTTAGATTTAATAGCAGGAGTCACTAACACTTTGGAACGGTGGGGCTTCTTGCCCGAAGGAACCACTAATGGAATTATTTCCTTTTGGGGTAAAATGCGAGGATTCATTACACTTACTTTCTGGTTAATAGCAGGTTATATTACTTACAAAATAATGGTCTTAATATTTGGGACTACCAAGGCAGTAGGAGATACCCTTGATTCTCTCAGCCCCGACCCAGAACCTTCTGGGGCGTGAGTCTGTTGGAAACCGTTGATGCAAAAGATGGTGACTGGGACCAGATTAAAGAGGACAATGCCAGTTGGTGGGACAACACTTTTGGCGACGGGAGCACTGATGGCCCTGATTGTTATGCGTCACTGGCTTCAGAGATGGAATATATTTCGCCTCGTGGAAAGAGGTCATCATTTCAGAAAACTACGGTCAAAGGTGTGAAGATTAACACTTTTGATTTAAAAACTGTGGAAGACAACAACATATTTGTATTGAAAGCCCAGACCCGCTCTGGTGGCGAAGGTAAATCAGACAGGTTAAAAGTTCGTTTTCTCCAGATGAATTTTGCTCTAATTATGCGTGTGCAATCTGAATTGATTCTTCTGATGCCTGACTTGATAAACAATCAGGCCGAATTGTCACGACTCACCACAGAAAAAATCTCTGAAGACCAACTGTTGATTGTTCTGAAAGAAGAAACCATAGAAACGGATTCTGAAGGTAATTTGGAACGAGAGTATAACATTCCTGACAACTGGCCCGCAGGACCTATTTCCATAGAGGTGTCTTATGCAACAGACGCTGCTGCGGAAACTGCTGCTATCCGAGGAAACGATGGTATGGTTCTGGCAATAGTGGTTGAAATAACTGCGGAAATTTTACTTGCGTTTTTCACAGGTGGGGCATCGTTGGTAACCAAGGCTATAAAATACAAGGAATGGTTGGAAATTGCCTATGTAGTCGCAATGGTGGCTACTTCTGAAACCTCTCCGACCTTGAATAAATATGATTGTGCCTTTGCTGGAGGCTCACTCCCCTTAACGCAAGTATATACTATCAATTACAAATCAGATATTGATTTAGCAAATTATCTATCTGCCTCGCAGATGTCTGGTTTAGAATCTCTTATGGCTGAGGAAAAAGAGCAGAGCAAAAATGACCTAAAACTATTTGGTGCAGTGCTCACAGCAATTATTATGGGAACGGTCTTAGCATTAAACAGGAGGGTCTAAATATGGGGTATTTTGAAGATTCTTGGTCATCTCTGAAGGCTGCCTTTAACTCAGGTATAACCTGGATTGATGACACTGACTATCAATTAGTTAAAAATCCTTCTGACATTTCGGTCTTGGACACTTATGATATAGAAACTGATAACACTTGGAAATGTGATACTCGCCACATTTATTCTGTGGCTACTTCTGAAAAAGGAGTCTCTGGGCCTCTGACTTTGTATCGTAACGACATCATGATAGGACTTCGCTCTACCGATAGCAGTGGTGTGTTTGAAGGTGACTTCAATTATAATCCTAATCATTCGGCTTATTACTCAGTAACCTATGTAAATCCACAAGGTCGGGAGAAAAATATTGTCAGGCGGGGTATAATTTATGGTGGTGACAAAGAACATGGCACAGTGTATGCTTCAGTGTATCCTGCCGAAGCAGGAACTTATCGTATCACTATTAACCGAGTTCTGACTGCTGGAAATTGTGATACTCCTTCTCGTCAAAATCCTAATTTTTATAGTTATGAGGTAGAAGTAGTTCCTCCTGAAGACGAATCAGAAATACCTTTCGGAGTAGACCCAGAAGATATAGCGGGCCTTCGTGCAGCATATGATGAGCAGAAAGCCAACGATAATGATGATTCCGAGGTTGAAGAAACCTCTATTGGTAAATTCGTTGCCATTGTAGGAGTCATTACGGCGATTACCTTTGTTCTTTTGGGCGGAACAAAAACTGATGACGGCTTGTGACCACACTCATCGGAGATGTAGGACAGGTCTCGCCCCACCAATTTTCAGTAGTCCAACTAAACAAAATATCTGCGACATCTTGCGGTGTAATAAATACACTGCCCTTCAGAAGTTCTATCTCTTTATTGCTTAACGGCCAAACAGGTAGCCCAGTTTTCTGATGTAATGAATAAGGACATCTGATGAGGCCCATGCGATGGGTCGGTGCCATGTCATAACGATACAAAGATTCTCCTGTTGCCACGGTCGCTACGGCTTGCACGGCTTCACGATAGCGTTTTCCCAATAATTTTAGAGGATTTGGCTTGTCTATCAGTTCTTTTAGAGTCACTCCTGCACACATCGCTGACTCTTCAGAATTTAATACAATATGAAAACCCTTGCCTCCTGAAAAAATCATTTCAGGGCTGAGACTACGGCTACACAGTTCGTCATGAATTTTCAATGCTGTTTGAAATGCAGTCCCCAGATTTTCATCATCCACATCCCAGACCATCAATTTTCCTATCCAAGTATCCAGGAATTTCTCTGCTCCTAAGAATTCAGGGTCGTGGTATTGCTTCCACAACTCACGATATTCTTGTCTGGCCTCACGATTCCAATTTTCTCCTTCTCTCAATCGGGGCGGTAGTTTAATTTGATTCCAGTCTACCAGATTAGTTCCCAGATAGATTCCCACAGGTCTTTTTCCAGCGTCCAGAATATTTAACCATTGCAAGACATCGTCCTGACGAGAAACTCGGGCATTACGAATTCCGAACTCCCCAATTTCTGGGTCATCAATTAACCACTTGACTTCGTGATTGTGCAAACGGTTCCAGAGTGCAATGGCTACTTCCCGACGAGAATACCATTCCATAACACAATTGTGTGTTGTGTCCTATATCAACCTTGCTGATAAAACTCATTGATTCTATCTTCAATTTCAGACTTGTCATAAGCCCACCTTGGTTCACGATTGGCATCGTAACCGTAGTGCCACGGATATATTCGGAATTCCTCCTCAAACTTATCTCGGGTCCAATTCACCCATCCATCAGTTCGTTGAGGAACACGCCTGTTGAGTTCATTCATCAATTTTCCTTTGCGACCCATATGACCTTTTGCATATTTTTGATAGTTGGGGTGTTCCCACCGAGCCCAGCCACGACCTTGGTTAAAATCATATATATTCGGAGTTGGCAGTCCTCGGTAATTTTCATAAGCCCACATTTTACCACTAATTGGGAAATTAGGAATTGCATAACAAGCATCACACAACCTCACATCAGGGTGAAGAGATGGATACGGTGCTTTTAACTCATAACCATCATAGGTGTGTTCGCCACAGTGGAAACAAAAGTCGCAGGAACACCTGCCATCGTCTATTTCCGCATATCGTCCATCCTCGTCCTCATCACAATACAAACAAGTAGGTGCTTCAAAGACTTTACTACCTTCTGCGGCAAATTGATTCAATCCCAATTTCTCATTGAGGTGGTCAGCCATTTCTCCAGATTCAAATCTTCCATACTTGTAGACAGCCAAAAGTTTTGGTGTAGGACGATAGACTTGCATACCATACGGTCCTTGAACATTAAAAGCAGCCTCTGTTCCAAAGACATCAATAGCATATGGTTGGCGGTTACGACCCAGAATTTCTCGGAGTCTGCGAACCAACATAGAACCACCCACTGGAATTCTTTCGGTGGTGTTACCACGGCTGGTGCGAATCTGAATCTCAAAACGGTCGGCAAACTCTTGTGTTTCCGCTTCAAAGGTTTCAGCATCAAAATCAACATCGTCAAAATAAGCATCATAAGGCTTAAATCTCGTAAAAACTTCCATAATTCCATCTTGATATTCAGTTTCATAAGTCAAAAGGAGTTGAGAATATTTGGCGAGTAGGGCTTCCATGTCATTAGTAAAACTGTTATAATCAAGAGTTTCGGCATTCATATCTTCTGCATTCATAGCGGCAGACTTTTTCTTAGCCCAATTTACTCCAGAAGTTCCGCCCCAAAGATTCCAGGCAATAGTTCCTGCTGTGGGTCCACCATCTGGCATTTTCTTACCAGGATTGTTATTCTTGCGATGACGATTAAATGCACTCATCCGTCGGACATCATGCTTTGAAACTTTTCCTGAAGCAATTTTTCTGGCACGAGTAACACCAGAATCAATACCTTGCGATTTGGCTTCGGCAGGACTCAACCCTCCACGACCGTATTTCTTGCGTTGCTCTAAACCACGCTTCGCTGCGGATATTGCTGAGGCAGGAGGTTTGTAGGATTCCGCATCCATTTTTAAGCCGAATCCAATTTCCATCTGCATTTTGCTAATTTTTCCTTGCTGATACAGTATTATTAGTTCCTTATCAGGAATTTCACCTAATGAACGAGTAATAACTTCTTCTTCAGCCCTACGCTCTGTTGGAGGTCGGTAATTACGACCCATGGCCGTGTAAATCTCTTCTTCAGTGGCTCCTGCAATATATTCACCAGTTTCTCGGTTGAACAAACCATACTCACTTAATTTGAATCCCGCTCTTTTGGCTGCCGAGCGTATCCCAATATTATATCCAGCAGGTCCTGTGAAATACAGTAACGCTGCTCCTAATGCTCTGGGCGTTGAAGTGCGAATATCTACCTTCACTCCATCAATTAGTAGTTGAGTCTTCTTTTCTCCTACCCAGTTCACAGCAGATGCCTTGCCCTCTGCCAGCCATAGTTCTGCAATTTCTGGGAGTTTAACTCTGTTTTTCAGAATAACGATAACATCTAAGTCTCCAGGGTCTTGTCTTCCTCTGCGGTAACTTCCTGCCACTTCAGCATAATCAGTAACTGGTTCTAACCAACCCAGAATTTCTCCTGCTAAGGCTTCGGCCCTCTCTCGTGTCATCCGCTCCTCTTCAGGGCGGTCTTCAGCAGCCAGAGGTTCTTTACCCAGCATTTGAGGGATTTCATCAATACCACCTGCGAGACGAGGATATACATTAACTCTTTTAGCATCTTTCTTGCGTTTCTTACGACTCTTGGGCGTAGACCAAGCCTCAAATTCATCGTAGTCAGTCATAATCATTCCTCTGGCAGTTTTCCGTGTGTCTTCCAAAATTGTAATAACAGTTGATGTTCATGAGGGTGGAAAAAACAGTTGAGAGAGTCATGAATCTCATGATTGATATAATCTTGCTTCTTAGCACCAGTCATTAGTTTGCCAGTGCGTCTGTCCAGATATTTGTTATCATATTTCATCTCAATTACCCGCTCTCTGCTTACCGCCTTCACTGGCTTCGTCTGGGTTGCCTCCTACACCAGAAATTTCCGAGGGAGTAGCAGGGTATCGGGCTATTTGATAGAGATGTTGTCCTGAACCACACTTCCAGCAAGAGTTGAAAACTTGATTTCCTGAACTGGTCTCTGCGGCGAACTCTTCTGCGTCTTTATGAGAGCACCCACATTCTGAACAGAATTCTGCATCAAAATTATCGTGGCCTTCTGCTCCGAATTTTTCTTTTAATTGCTTCATGATTTCTTCTTCAGAGATAAGTCCCAGACGGACATCGTTCTCTAATTTATGAATAGTGTCCAGAAGTTCAGCCTTGTCCATCAGTTTTTTCTGTAATAGTGCTTTGGCAACAGAACCTTCAGGCTTCTTGCCTTGATACACAGCCACTGCTTCAAAATCCTCAGTAAAATCTAATTCTTGGAGATAGCCTATAACCTTTGCCGAGTTGTGATTCCTCATAATGAATGAGGACAATTCTTCCATATCTTCGGATTCAATATCCATTTCATAACAGAATTCATAGTAATCATCGTCAGAAAGGTTTTCAACCATGCCCATCATTGATTCATAGGTCATTTCTTCTTCCGCAGCCATCATTGCCCGAGGCTTGGTAATAAAATACTCTTGACAATCGTTACAATAACAGTAATTGCCAAATCCAGATGAATTACGGGAAGACATTTCTTTTTCACAGACAGGGCATTCATAGCACCCTCGTTCTTCGGATTCTGCCTTCTTCTTGAAAGGGTGTTGAGGTCTATGAGGATTATACCCAAGTTTGCGATAGGAATAATGGCAAGTAGGGCAAATAGACCCAATACCTCCATACTCAACATCACGCAGTTTGGCACTCGGTTTCTTACACCAAGAACAGGCTACTTCGGTTTCTGATGCCCACTTATCTTCAAATTCCTCTTCATAATATTCGGCTTCAAAATATGAGAAACCATCATCTTGATGATAGTGCCACAACACCTCACACATTGGACATTCGGCAGAAGCAGACACCGTCGTCAGAGTATGGCTGCAAATAGGGCAGCCCAATTCACGAGCCTCAGTGTATTCTTCATCGGCTGCATACTTTTCTTGGATACGGTCTTGCTCCAAAGATTCTTGTCGTGAATCTTTTTGATTGTCCAAATCTGGTCGGTTTTCTTGCAACCATCTGTGGTTCAACCGCTTCTTAAGTTCTGCCAGCGCACGACCCATAGATAATATTGTGTATTACTGCTATTTCAATTTGTTGGCCGCTTATATCTTCGGCTGTTGCAATTGTCTCCCGTATTTTTAGTGACAGGGCTCAGAATTGGCTCAATAGAATAGAAGGTTCGGCTGGTAGAATTAGCAACTCTTTGCAAGCGAGCATAAACTTCGGGATGCTTTCTCAAACAACTCAACAACTGCTTTCGGCTTGGTAGAGCGTATTTTTGGGACACACCATCTGCAAAAAATCTATTAAGCAATTCCTTTCCTTCTTTGGCAGTGGTTTCTTGTCTCAGCAGATTCATGCTAAAATCTACAAATGCTTTTTCTGCGGTTCTGAGTCTGCTCATGATAAAACATTACTGGGTCACCTATTTAACAGTAAGTTCAAATAGCGGGAACTACTATTTAATATTGGGCAGGATGATTCGCAAATTACTGAGGAAATTCGCTCTGTGGGCCAGAGTTCCTGAGCACACCCTGTCTTTTTTCCATCTGGGTGAAAGAAAATGATTTCCGACATCAAGAGAGATATAGAGAGTAGATTTGAAAACGAAGGGCTTGTATCAGCGTTTCAACAAACCCTCAAAGGAGAAATATATGCGGGACGGTCTGGAGAGGACTGCATCAAGCAAAGTCTAAAAAGTCTGACTAAACCCTTTGGCTTACCCATAGTAGGAGTCGGGTTTATTTATTTCGGTAGCAAATGGATTAGCGGTCGTCTTGCCTCAAAGGTTGAAGGTTGGAGATGGTATTTCAAATGGCCTGTTAAAATAATTGTGGGATTAGGAGGATTTGCCTTATTCTTGGGTGGTTTAGAACTCCTGAGCAATGGTGACTATGATGAAACCACTGCACATAACAAAAAGATTAGTAAGAGAGAAAATAAACTCAAGAGCAGGGCTATGCGGATGCAACCAGAACCCAGCAATACCGTAGAAAGTGATGGCGCAGGAGGTCTACGCCGCAGAATTGACGATTTTAAATTAAAAGAAATAACCCGCAGTTATGATTATCCGAAAGCGGTTTTCGTCACAGATAGAGCGAATTCCGATGAAGTGACTCGTAGCAGAGGTCTAAGTAAATATCCTTATATCAAATACAACCGTCAAAAACCACATTGGCTAAAGCACACTGTCCATAATTGGGAGAGCAATCCTTTTTCTAAACAGATTGATATATCCCGTTAATTTGGATATGGTCCGAACCCGACCAATTTACCATTGGCCCGCTCATATTCTTGCAAAATACGAGTGTAAATATTGCTAATCCTTCTGAACTCAGGAGATACATAAGACATATTAGCAGAATTTTTCCTGCCACCCCGAGCCTTTTTCAGCACCTCTTTCCAACTGTCACGAGTTAAATCTTCTATCTTCTCCATTTGGAGATTCCAAGGATACAAATATTCCATCTTTTTGTCCTCGGAATGAGTAACTATATTAGAACCACCATTATCCCAAACGAACGCAGCACCTCCAAATCTTTTATCCTCTCTATCAATAAATGATTCCCACCGACCAGCACCCATTTTTTCCCAGGACTCATCATCCATATAACCGTCTTTCCCAGGACTCAACGACAACCATCCCTCCAGAGTATGTTGTTTCACAGGCATGGTTCTCATGCTATCAATAATTGCAGTCACCTGGTTATTATCAGTGATGTCTTCCAAAACCGTAATATCTTCTGGCACTAACCAGACACTAAAGGGCCACTTGCCATTATCAATACAATATTGCAACCAATATTTTTCTTGGGCTTTCCATTCATTGCGAGTCATTAGCACTTCCAAACCTTGTGTATCCATAATTCCATAATACAATTGGGCAGGGCCTCCATACTCACTAATTAGTTCCAGCATACGATTTTTTCCAGAATTTTTGAAGCCTTGTTCTTCCCACCCAGATAATGTGGCATTCCAGTAAGCCCACGGTGCCATCTTCTCTTCATAAATTCCAGCGGTATTGACCACCTTGCCTGTATGAACTTGCAATAATTCAGGCATCATGTAAGCAAAACGCATCACTGTGCTACGAGGCCAATTGATAAAAATCATCCATTCCACCTCACACGAGGATAAGTAAATCCTTCTACTGGGCCACGGGTTTGGGCATTACGGCGGGCATAGTTCGCAAACTCATCTATCTCTATCTCAATAGGTCCTCGGATTTTTTCCACATCTGTATCCCATCCGTCCTGCTCATCCACTATCCTTTCTTGAACCCGCTCCATAATTACTTGGTAGTGTTGGCTCCAAGGCCACAAGTAAGACATAATGGTTTGTTTAGTATCTAATATATTCAAACTTCTAAGGTGCCACAACAGTTTATATCCATCGCGTTTATTTGTTCTGATGTATTGAAAATCCTCGGGACACAACCAGACACTGAAGGGCATAGAACTCCCATCTCTACCTCCATTTTTACACCAGTATAACCAGAATTCACTTCCACCTCCACGAATATTACCTTTGTGTGCTGGGTGGTTATCATCATTCCATAATTCCTCACTCATCAGAGCCTCAATTCCTCCAGAGTCAAGGACTCCATAGTATAGCAGAGGCTTTTGTTTGTCATTCGCCTCCATAGAATTCCGTATCCCTTCCAAAATCTCCTCCACGGCTTCCTCAGAAAGCGATGCTGGGTCGTATCTCTTCAGAGTATTCAGTAATTCACTATTGTTCAGAGGTAGAGTAGAAAACGGGACTTGTTCTGAGAGGTAGGCTCCAGATGGATTTTGCACCTCTCCTGTCTTGAGGATAAGTCGCTCCATATTCTGCGACAATAGGCGGGCATCAATCTCGGTAAAAATAGGAAACCGCTGCTTATACAGGAAGAAATCTTCTCCTAAAGTAAGCCAGTTGAGAGCAACCATACTAATTACTTCTCTTACTTGCTATATCAATTTATTGTCCGAAAAGTGTCCACTGTGGTCCGAAGTTGTCCACACCCCTCTGTGGCCCAAATAAAGCATCTACGCCAGATATGGTTGAAAACCATAAGGGACAGGATAAAAGTCGGACAACTAATGGGCATCACGGCACAAATTCGGATTTTTGAGAGTTGCAAACCCCTGTTTTTGATTACAAACTGACAAACTGGAAAAAATGGCTCGCAGTGTGCCTTTTTAGTTTGCATATGGTGAATTTAAGCGAATACAAACTGAAAAATGACTTTGTATAAATAGGTCCCAGCAATAAGGTATTCCTGGTGGTGAAAATCTTGAAGAGTCCGAAATCTTATTCCTGGTTCAGCACTGCCGAAGATGTAGAATTTGAGAAAAACTTTTTGGGTTATTTAGTGGCTCATCAGAAAATGCACGGAGCAGACACAGTATCTTGGACAGCGGGCAATCTTGCCAACTCACACATCTGTGGTTCTTCTCCCAAGAAATTCCCTGCCCTCAAAAAAAAGAGGGAAACACGGTTTAAAGACCTCACAGAACCGCTGAAGGCCCTGGGCGTAGTAGTAGAAAAACCTAAGAATTCTTATACCTGGAGCGTCCCAGACATCGCAGTCCGAAATAGACTGGAGACTATCATTGCCTCCGCTCCAAAAGATTGGTTGGATACCGCTGCGGAACTGGTAGAAGAATATGCCTCAGTATTTTCTGCGGTCGGAATAAACCTGGAGCAAGAACTTGCCAGAGCCCAGGGAGAAGGAACAACTAAAACACAGACTGCGGCAACTTGGGCTGCGTGGTTCCGTAAAAACAGGTTACCTGCACTGGAGAATTCCAGGTGGTATCTACGAGGAGTGAATCGGGAAGGCACCATCAGAAATTCTGCCCCATTTTCTGGATACATAGAATAATTATATAGTTACTGGGCGTTACGACCAGGTTACTGGTTTAAATAAAAACTGAGACCCGATATTTGTGTCAAATTTGACATAAAATTCAGTGCTGTATATTGCGGAGAGGTTACAAGAAAAAAGATTCAAATCTCTGAGACGGTGATTCAAATAACTTTACGGTCACCATAATCTATAGACCTGGTCCAGTAGAGGTTACATCTTACTGTAGAATACTGTATCTTACAAATTCTGGGGTCATTTTTAACGGTCGGGAGACCTTCAGAGCAACTCTGGTTACCGTGCTCCAGTGAGACAGTGGATGTTCATGAGCCCCTTCCCTGGTGAAAAATTCTTAGTAAATGATTAAAACAGGCTCGCAGTGTTGCGTTTAGAAATTGGGAGAAAAAAATCTAAAGGGTTACATTGCCCCTGAAACATACCAGATAAGTTTCAGGATAGTTGTCAGGACGAAGATTTGCTCCAGTTACAAAAATTCTGGGAGGTTTTATCGTAATACACTAAAGTTATTGATGTTACCTGGTGAGTTGTTACTGCTGCTTTAAAGTTATTCGGAAAATAATCAGCGGAACTCCGAAAATAATCAGAATAAATTCTATCATCAACTGGTATTAGTTGAAAAATATACTAAATAAACATTATATGATGGACCAGATACACTAATCGCTAACAAGTTACTTGAACTGGGTAACTTACTAAGAATTCTGCCAGAGATTTTTATGGGTCCCTCTGGCAACCATCGGAGACACCACATATGTGACCACTTCTGGTATCCAGGAAAACCTTAAGATTTCGTTCCAGTCTTCCCACATCAAAAAATCCATATCTTTTAGTTGAAATTCCGAAAAAGGGATACCCTGGGCAGAGACTACTTCAGGGCTCATGAGTGTCTCGGTGCCAGTGAGACTTAGTCCAGAAATTGTGCGGTCGTAACGACCACTTTTTCCACCAGTGATGGCAAACTTGTTGTTTCTGCGGACGACGGCCAGTGGAACCATATCAAACTCTCCAATAAGTTCTCCAGTCACGAACAGTTCGTCCCGATTCTGTGAAACTCCACATTTTCTTGCGGCAGTTGTCTTGACGAACCAGTCTTACTTTGACCAAACCCTTCTTTTGGAGTGTTGCCATAACATTTCCAATTTGTCTGGCAGTGAGTTCGCTGTTTCTGCGTCCCATGCTGGACGCACGAGGAGCAATGGTGGCACTACTAAAATCTGAGTCACTGCCATATTCTGTGTGCAGCCCTCGGAGTGCTTCAGGGATAACTCTCCACTTGTAATGCGAATAATCACTCATTTGTTCGTCCTCCGTTTAGATAGTTTCCACATTCGGTGCATCGGTAGAGCAGGGCTCCACGGTAAATTTCAGTTTTGATGTCTGTCTTCTCGCAGTCGCACATACTTTCTTCCTCAATATATACTACGACTCCATAGTATATAAAGATTGTGGTTGGTTGGGCTTCAAGACCGAAAATCACCGTCAGAGAACTGCTTTCTCCTGGCTCTGCTCTTCATGTCTCTAACCTTCCCCCAAATCTCTTGGCATATTTTTTTACAGAATAAACTTCCACCAGTAAATTCATATCCCTGATGACATTCTTGACACTTCCTGATGACTGGCATAATAATCACTCCTCATTTCAGTCCAAATCACAGAAAAACATACCAGTTTTCTTCTCAAAATCAAAGCAGTCAAAGCAACAATACACTGGACGACTCCTGGGTCTGGTATATTCTTTCATCTCACTGCCGCACTTGCATATTTTCGTCTCGTCTTCCATCTTATTGTCTCCTACATAAGATATATATCTTTACCCTATATAAACTTTTAAAAAAACTGGGGTCGCTCCCAC